>WLWD01001575.1_pt1 | contig 98576 bp, 73 predicted proteins | sample 6712731 | NCBI WGS metagenome assembly WLWD01 (sample SAMN12718690, study PRJNA576275) | sponge metagenome | isolation source: marine sponge | host: Mycale hentscheli | place: New Zealand: South Island, Marlborough, Capsize Point | collected 2014-11-01
CCCTCAGCCTCAGTCTCCCCTCAACCTCAGTCTCCCCTCAGCCTCAGTCTCCCCTCAGCCTCAGTCTCCCCCTCAGCCTCAGTCTCCCCCTCAGCCTCAGTCTCCCCTCAGTCTCAGTCTCCCCCTCATCATCAAGTCAAGTGGTTCACTGTTGTTGATATTCATTGTCAGGCACAAATTGCTGTGGTCATTATGAATCTAGTTAATACAGGAGCACCTGGTATATCTGGTATTCCACAGCCTCTTGAATGTGACCTTACTATCATTACTGCCCAGGAACTTTAAAATGATATGAATATAATATTATGTGGTGATGAATATTTATGTTGCTGACATCTTTCCTAACTTTCTCTTTTATTTATTTATTCAGGTACTCAGCTTTGGAGAAGTGGATGGGGCATTTGCAAAGTCTGCACCACACCACTATTGGCAGAGTAGTTTGAACTCAACTATATATATATCATTTTTCAATTAAATACATTCATTAATTCTCATTGCTATAGCAACCATTTGTTTGTCTATTGGGTGTTAATCGCCCGTTGACTTTTTTTGCACCATAATAATTCGCATTATTATACATACACTAATTTCTGTAATATTATTCATAGAGTATGTTTAATAATCTCCTCCCCTGTATTTTAAGCTCCGCTTTGATTCAGTACTGGGTTGTTTTGTTATCAAAATAGTCTGGAGGTCCCAATACACAACAATAACAATAATGTGGGACTCGTCATCGTAGGAAGACCCGTCAAAAGTGCAGTATTTACAGCGGTGGTAAACGCTTATGAGCTCTCAGTGCGACTTGTCTCCTTGACTTACTAGCTCTTGCAGAACAATGCAGTAGCTCTGGAAGCTGCTTAAAGTCACTGGACAAAGGTGAGTTTTGAAAATACATCCCATAAAGTAACACAATGAGCGGATCAAGCCGCGAGAGTAGCTAATTATTACATAATGAAAACAATGGTTGCAGTGACTGTAGTCTCTCTTGCAGCGTCTTCCGAACGTAACGGAGATGGACCCGGTGCTAGAAGTGAAGCCTTCTGCGTGTCTAATTCTCCTTGGACCTCAGCTGACTGCTGGTTTGGTGAATTCCAAGAGAATGTTGAGCTTCAAGACGTTGCTGGAATCCGCTGTAAAGTTCCTGCAACAGCGCGGAGCTGACAACGGTTCGATGCTAGCTGCGGGGATAAGCCTGAGTGAGCTCGAGCAGCAAGGCTGCACTGCTTCTATGCAGAAAGTGGTTCAAATCCTCAGAGACAAATCCCTGTACACTGAATGGCTGCAGATTGCATTAGGTAGCGTCTCACACACACAGAGCTATGATTTCCCAGATTCATTGCAGTGGCTGCTAGAACTGCAGCAGATGGGAGCAATGCTTGCATGCACGCAGTACGATACTCTCTTGGATGACCTAGCAGGGCAGAAGCCAGCCATCCTGTGCAGCAATGATCTGGGCTTCTTAAAGTGGCTCAAGTCTGGAGGAGGAGGAGACGCTCACACCACCAAGCAGCCAGAAGCTCCAGCTCAGCGACTGCAAGAGCAGCAAACCCACCATGGTCGCCCGCTACCTGCAGAACTCAATGGGCTGTCTAAGTCTGGCATTTTACACCTGCACGGTGTTCATACTGTGCTAGATAGCATATCTTTACTGCCATATCGGTGCAAGCACTCCAGCAATGTGCAGGACGACAACGAAGAAGGCGTGGCAGATAGCAAGGAAGGTGTGACAGACCTCACGGTGTCTCTCACTGATGATCACTTAACCAGTCTCCGCGATGTGTTCCAGAAGAAACTGGTGTTGTTGCTAGGGTTTGATGGTGACCATAGCGACCCGCTGTTGCCATCACTCCTCAGTGTCATATACGAAGGCCTGGACTTGCGGAGTTTGAAGAATCCTCCCATCTTGCTCACTTCTTCCTTGTCTCCCCACACTAACCCGTTCTCTTCACTCTCTGCTGCAGACATTTTTTTGAGGTTATTCTTGCCCTCGCCGGAAAACCTTCGAGACGTGATAATGCCCGGATCCTCCAGGAACTTTGCCGTGGGTAAGTTCTCAAGTGTGTGAAGTATCACTAACATAGCAGTTAGATATGGTGTAGATTTTCAAGCTCTTAATTTTTTGGTTTTCTAGTATTAATTTCTTTCCTCTATTGAGTAAAATTTGTAGTGTAATTTAGGAAGCTCAAATTTAATTTAGTTTGTATCTTATCTATCTGTCCTAGTTACAAGCACGTCTATCTACCGGGCTATTAATTAGTTAATACTGCACCATCTTGGGCACTGGTCTAACTCAAGCCAGCAAGATGAGGGATAAATAATTTACTGTATAATGAGGGGGGGGGGAGTGGCAGGGTAACTAACATAATTCCTTTACCAAGTGATGATTTCAACAGCAGAGCTGTGGCTGGTGTGTTCGCTCTGTCTGCGTGTGAATGTGTAATAACCAAACTAACTTGGACATGTCATTGTGGTGCTCAGTGAGCTCCTGCACGCACAGTAACTTGGACATGTCATTGTGGTGCTCAGTGAGCTCCTGCACGCACAGTAACTTGGACATGTCATTGCGGTGCTCAGTGAGCTCCTGCACGCACAGTAACTTGGACATGTCATTGTGGTGCTCAGTGAGCTCCTGCACGCACAGTAACTGATGGACTGATAGTCAGTGTAAAATCTGGTCTCACAGGTAAAGCATCTGCATGTTATAGGTTTGTATAAATGCTATTTTGGAGTTATTGTTAAGATGATATTGTATGAGGTCACTGCCTTGTGTTTATTTATGCTTTAATTGGCCCAGGTCAGGTAATACATTTCTGCTCCACGCTCAGTCTGAGTTTATCTTTGTCATTTTCTCTTACTTGCTTTGATGGATTAGTAAAAGCATTACTGGAGTAATGTGGTACAGTGTGGTCTAGCAGTGGATGAGGAGGCAGTCCCAAATAAAGACAGGGTAACTAATGGCTGACCAGCTACTGGACAGGCTTATACATAATTAAATTAACAAGCACTCCATCTTTCTCTCTTAAGCAATCCAGCGTAGAGTTTGCAACATCTCGCAGCGATACTTGTGTTTGTGTGCTGTTGCTGTTGCTGTTGCTGTTGCTGTTGTTGTTGCTGTTGTCTTTGTGACCAGTGCCAGGGTAGTTTCTGACTTCACCGTCAATCAGTCAAATAATTAGATTAGGATAGACTAGATGGTTATTAATTAGACGATACAGAGAATGCATAAATCATGGCGATACCGAGGAAAGTTGATGAGAGAAGATGGGACAGGAGATTAGTTCTCAATATCGCGTGTTTGTGCTAGCACAATCGAATAGCGGCTAAAACTAAGTTACGCCTCCAAACCAAATTCCAAATCTAGTTTCTTGGTTGAGTCATTCTCAGCTAAATGAATTAAAAGTTAATATAATAAAATGTCAGCCACACAATTATTTTAAGAGTGCTTTAACCCTTTCTCCAGGGGTCACCTTTTGAAAAGAAATCCAAATTGAGCCAGTGTAATGCAGTGTTATATATTGTCATTTGGAATGGTCAGGTGTTTACAATCCCGTGCTGGATTAGTAGCGTTGGTTCTGTTGGGTTTTCTTTTTATTTTCCTTATGTGTTAATTTTGTTTCTTGATGAATTGAATATAGTTTATAAAAGCAGTGTAGCTCCAGAGTCTACCGTGGGGTAATTTACAGTCCTAAATGTCGTGGCATTAATTGGAGAGTTTGTCGTGTTATGATTTAGTGTGGGCTGCATTAGTTGTGAGAATGTGATGTCACGTCTTCTCTCATCTTTCTCTCCCAGAATCTCTCACCTGTCTCATGAATGCAGTACATCTCCTCCTTTTGAGCTCTCTGTGTGTTCATTTCTTCTATAATTGCTGGTAGTGACTTTAATTTTATTTCTAGTTGTGTTTCTGGAATAGTCTTGTAGTGTTGTCATACAGTGTCTGTGTCTCCCCTCATCTCCAGTGTAGGCAGATAGTTCTGGGGATCTTGTCCTGTTGCTTGTGGTAGCTGCCCATCTCTGTCATGTGTTCATCCAGCTCTAGTCTCCCTATTCTTTGTTTTGAATGTAAGATTTTCAGATTCCTGTAGGTGATCAAGAAACATAATTAGTGGAAGTTAATCAAATTATTTACTATTTATTATTATTAATTATTATTATTATTATTATTATTATTATTATTATTATTATTATTATTATTATCATTGCTGTTGTTATTGTTATTATTATCACTATTATAATTTTTGTTGTTATTACCATGTTATTATTTTATTATTATTTGTTATAATTATTGTTGTTGTTATTTGTTATGACTGAATGCTCGTCCTTTTCCTTTTGAGGAGTTCCACTAGGAGTTTGAGTTCTTGTCTGCAGAGGTTCACTAGGAGTTAGTGAGTTCTTGTCTGCAGAGGTTCACTAGGAGTTAGTGAGTTCTTGTCTGCAGAGTTCCACTAGGAGTTAGTGAGTTCTTGTCTGCAGAGGTTCACTAGGAGTTTGAGTTCTTGTCTGCAGAGGTTCACTAGGAGTTAGTGAGTTCTTGTCTGCAGAGTTCCACTAGGAGTTTGAGTTCTTGTCTGCAGAGGTTCACTAGGAGTTAGTGAGTTCTTGTCTGCAGAGTTCCACTAGGAGTTAGTGAGTTCTTGTCTGCAGAGTTCCACTAGGAGTTTGAGTTCTTGTCTGCAGAGGTTCACTAGGAGTTTGAGTTCTTGTCTGCAGAGTTCCACTAGGAGTTAGTGAGTTCTTGTCTGCAGAGTTCCACTAGGAGTTAGTGAGTTCTTGTCTGCAGAGGTTCACTAGGAGTTAGTGAGTTCTTGTCTGCAGAGTTCCACTAGGAGTTAGTGAGTTCTTGTCTGCAGAGTTCCACTAGGAGTTAGTGAGTTCTTGTCTGCAGAGTTCCACTAGGAGTTAGTGAGTTCTTGTCTGCAGAGTTCCAGGAGTTAGTGAGTTCTTGTCTGCAGAGTTCCAGGAGTTAGTGAGTTCTTGTCTGCAGAGTTCCAGGAGTTAGTGAGTTCTTGTCTGCAGAGGTCCACTGGATTGTTTGTCTTCTGCAGTATAGAAGTGTTCACTGATCCGATTCCCCCGTTAGGTTTGTATGCTTCTTTTAGGAGTGTGTCCAGCAACCTGTCTCCATGGTAACTAAATAGCTAATGTTGTGTTGTATTTGTAAGACATGTTTTATTTGTTTTACTACACCTTCCAGTAGTTCCCCCCAAAGTCTCCAGTGAAATCTGCACCTCTCTGGCATTTTACGAAATCTTACGATCACTTAAAAATTAAATTTGTATGTATCAGCTTTAGGCTAGTGGAGAATTATGGTAGAGTTATATCAGAATTAGCAACAGCAGGATTACAAACATTAAAATTGAAATTTCAGGATTTTCTAGCCGATAGCATTGTTAATGTTGTTTAGGTAAAACTGAGTGAGTGGGTAGTTGTGTCTCCTTGTGTTTATTCTGCACCACCGTATCTCGGGTCAATTCTGTGGGCATGCCAGTCTTGTTCGCCCTCAGGCAGCATAGGCAGTGAACATGCTTACTTAACTGTTGCCTCATCAGAATACCTTAACTTCTCTCACTACAAACTTGTTTTTTTGTTGGCCTTCTCTACATTGCCCTTAATTCTATCAGCCCATGGCTAACTCTGGTCTGGTTTTGTTGTTTTGGGGAGGCACTGACTCATCGGTGGTTAGCCGTGTATTGGGGACAAAGTAGACGTCTGGACTTGAATTAGCAAGAACAATGTGAAAAGACGTGAAAGATAACTTGACACTCAATATCGGCTAACTTGTGTTTATCAATAATCTGTTGTCCGCACAAGTTAGTTCATAGAAGATGTTTAGCAACAAGAGATGTGCATTTCAGATGAAAAATACACTGAGGATTGTACGAGGACAAAATTGATATTATAATAGAAGTATGAGAAATGTTTTATGGAGGAGAGTTAGTTAGTGTGCATGTGTGTGTGCATGTGTGTGAGTGTGTGTGTTCAAGCTTGTGGTTAACAGCTGGTAATACACTAAGAGCACGCGCTGGCAGTGTTGTCCATAATCCAACACTTTCCCCAAACATTGGAAACACTCGAAGCAATTTATGTTCGAATTCTTTACCAAATGAAACTTCATCTTTGTCATAATTTGTAATTTCCAAACTGACTGCTTCCATTACAGTGTGCATTTTCAGACAGCCGCTCTTCCGTCCTTCATCTTGATAAGATTTAAGTCAAGTATACACTTTTGGTTTCTGGTTTTTAGACTAAGGGAGTTTAGATCTCAAAAATTGACCCAATATTTTGGGATTAGAAATAGTTTATCTCTAACCCATTGTCTACAATTTACTGGAGATGAGCGAAATACTGAGAGAGATTGGCTGCCAGCAGTCGGGACTGCAGATAATGGCCACCAGTTATGGAATGTTTTGACAGATTCGTGAAGGATTAGTCATCTGCTGTTGTGGGAAATGTTCAACAACTAGCACTGAAGGTGGTGGGGGGGGGGGGGGGTAGGGGGGGCGTGGGCGTGTGAAGGCTATTGGTTGGTTTTAGATTAGAGTAGTATTATTAATTCCGTGACGATGGCCTCTAGCTATCAATACAAAATATGAGTCAGTTGTTTATTTCTATAAATAGTGAATGTCTTAGCAGATGGAGTACCAGTGACAGACAATATTTCAGCCAATATTTCAAGTCGTTCTTTGACACCTGATGTAGCCTAGCTCTCGGGGGTTTCTGGTGGATTCCTGTGGTGGTTTCTGACAGAGCAGACGTAGCCTAGCCTTAATTGAAGACGGTGCCATAAATAGAGAATGTAAACTATTCCAGGAATGCATCACACAATCGGAACTAAACAGCTGATTGGCATTCCACGGCGACTAAATTGCAGCTGTGCGGGCAATTACCCGCTAGTCATCTCCAGTAGGAAAAGGGATGGAGCCTGGCGTCATAGCATATAAGAATCTGTTTCTCTCCCCCGCCCCCTTCCTCCCTCCCTCTCACTTAATGACCTGGAATTCCAGAACTTGATTACTAATTTATTTGCATTTAAAGAAAACCACTCTGGGATTAAAAATTGTGTTTGTTGCTAGTAATGGTATAAGTACAGTTAATGAGTACTGGCAGTTTATGCTGGGAAAAACAAAAACAAAAACAAAAAAAAAACAATAATAATAATAATAATAATAATAATAATATTAATATTAATAATAATAATATTATATATTATATTAAGATGTAAGGCTAGTGGTGCATGCACTCTTTGCAAGCTCATTCAACTCACTAGTTGGAGCAGCCATATTGGAGAATCATAAATTGTTACATGAGGAAATACCTGAAACTTTGACTTAATGAAGAGTCTATCATCCGGAAACCCATGGGCCCTTTATCTGTTCTTGTTGTTTTTAATTACCATAGCAACATTACTCGATTTTTTCCAAGATGTTGCGTAGGGAAATAGAAGGGGTGATTTTTGCCTCAGATGTAGTGTTGAACTATTGGGGATTTAAATCAGGTATTAACTGCCTGCTGGTGGGTATGACTTCTAGAGGGTGTGGCTGCAATTTGCTTGTGGGGGTGTGGCTGTTGGGTGAAGGTCATATCACTTCATGTGTCCCTCATTAGATTTAGTGAATACACGTCTCTAAAAGTCACACAGTGATCACATGATAGAAGATATCCAGACTGACAGTTTAAGCTGAAGCACTCGGGGGGAGGGGGGGGGAGGTTACATACACGTATGATTACTACTATTACTAATACTAATTAATTGGATGCCCCTTCATATGTGGAGTTAATTAACTCCTGGTTACTAATTACAGTACACATATGCACAAACATGCTCAGGCAGGTCGGGGCAAAGGTCATCTCTAACCGGAACATTACAATATACTTATACATGATATAAAAACTACCACCAAATGAGTGGGCGGATTGCCGTGGCAACAGATCCCTGTAATTCCCGTCTCACTGTCGTTTATTTTTCTACTCGGGTAGTAAATGTTTTCTCATTTGCTGACTAATACTTATAGCGGAACATAAATAGAATTATGAATAGTGCATTTTGACATGGCTACGGTTACGCACAGGAGCTCCTGAATTGTAGAATCATCTGAAGTGAGATTCAATGGTATGTGAGGTTTGTTTGAGCCATTGGTGCGTTACGATATTCAAATACTTGTCTGTACTCTAAGTAAACATAGTTAGTATGCAACGGTCTGCATTGAACATGTGTGGAAATTTAATTTAAACATTCTTATATATTGAACCCTTTTCATCTTCAACAATGGCCGCTCAGTAAACTGTCAAGTTATTGTGTTTGTGAGTGTGTGTTGAGTTAGCTTGTTTACACCTCACTGGCAAACCTGAGTTCCTTCTACTGGTGCCAGCATGTGTTTCTCTATTGAGTGAGATTAGTCTATCCTAATTGATGCAGATGGAATTAAAGAAGGTCAGTCTGTCCCTTCATTGGGTAAGGATCAGTACCAAGCAATTGCTCGCACCAGCTTGCTAAAGACTCTGCTAGGAATGAGCTTGTCTTCCTGTGGCTGCAACACTTCATTCCACTCATCTTCCAACTTTCACATCTTTATCTATGCCCACATCGTAGCATGCTGTGCCAGTTAAACTGCCTGAGATGAACTGACTAAAGTTTCTTAATGCTACATTTTTTACGAGGAAATTTAAAATACTAGATGTCTTTGTTTGTCAACAGATGCTCTTGGAGTCATTTTCAACAATCAGTTTATTTATTAAATCTTGTTTATCTAACCATCTACTGTTCTCTGAAGACATTGTGTTCTACACAGAATGAGTCATCTCCAGTGACTGTATCTGATGAGGAGTCATCTCCAGTGACTGTATCTGATGAGGAAGGGATTTATAATAACTGGATTTTAAAACAGAGCTTAGTTTTCTACTAAAAAAAAACTTAATATCAATATATTTAATTGAAAGGTACAGGAATTTCAGCGTATCTCCGCACTCACTGAGTTATTGCTGTGGACTTGTAGGTGTGGACTTGTAGGCATGGACTTGTAGGCGTGGACTTGTGGGCGTGGACTTGTAGGTGTGGACTTGTAGGCGTGGACTTGTAGGCGTGGACTTGTAGGTGTGGACTTGTAGGCGTGTAGACTTGGACTTGTAGGCGGACTTGTGGGCGTGGACTTGTAGGTGTGGACTGTAGGCGTGGACTTGTAGGTGTGGACTTGTAGGCGTGGACTTGTAGGTGTGGACTTGTAGGACTTGTAGGCGTGGACTTGTAGGCGTGGACTTGTGGGCGTGGACTTGTAGGCGTGGACTAGTAGGCGTGGACTTGTAGGCGTGGACTTGCAGGCGTGAACTTGTAGGTGTGGACTTGTGGGTGTGGACTTGTGGGTGTGGACTTGTAGGTGTGGACTTGTAGGCGTGGACTTGTAGGCGTGGACTTGCAGGCGTGAACTTGTAGGTGTGGACTTGTGGGTGTGGACTTGTGGGTGTGGACTTGTAGGCGTGGACTTGTAGGCGTGGACTTGTGGGTGTGAACTTGTAGGTGTGGACTTGTGGGTGTGGACTTGTAGGTGTGGAGTTGTAGGCGTGGACTTGTGGGTGTGGACTTGTGGGTGTGGACTTGTGGGTGTGGACTTGTGGGTGTGGACTTGTGGGCGTGGACTTATAGGTGTGGACTTGTAGGTTGACTCAGTGACTCCTTCTCTCCTGACACAATATTGACTTGGAGCATGTCTCAACGTTTGTAATAATGACCGACTGAATTGAGTGATAGAATGTGTGATACTGGGACTTGAAGAGCTATGGGGTGTGTCAGGAGGTACCATCCATTGAAGGTACTATACAATATGCTGTGGGCAAGTCTTCATGAGAAGAGTTGAGATAAAAATAAGTCAAAGAATTCTGTATTCTGTACATTATTTCAAAAAACTTGCCTAAAAGCCTTTATTTTATTTGGGATGAAATGTGTAATCCCTCTAGACCACAGGTTCATGTGATAAGAAATGCAGTACTAACAAAAGTACCATTGCTATCTGTTTACCCCCAGGGGAGTAATTTTCTTTGGTATCGGATGTGTAAAATATATTATAGTGTCATATTTCACAAACTTGTGGTCACTTGTGAAGAGAATTAAAACATTGTTGCTAAACAAACACACACACACATCCAGTAAAAAGAAAGAAGTGATTATAACTCAAAAGAATCAATGAACCAGAAAAAGTTCGATCATGGAACAACATTGAAAGAGAGAGAAGTTTTGAAATGATAAAAAGATAATGAAATTGTCCTGTCTGTCTACCAACTTATGATCTTAATCACGATTGAGATAACTACCTGAAATAGACTAGCAGCACCCTAAATATTTCTAATTTACATGAAATTTGTAGCAAATTTTAAAGTGAGGCAACTACACTAAGTGTTTTCTAATGGGAAGTGCAAGTATAACTGAATAAGAATAGAGTCAATGCTTTATTATCTAATATTTTAGAAATGCAGAAACTCCACCCTTTACCTTGTGGTTCATTCAGTCATTGAACTATTCTCTTGTTTTCCCTCATACTAAGCACACGCGTACTGTCAAGCAGCTGTTGATAGTTACATTCACTATACCTGCATGTGATGACTACATGTGCATGTGATGACTACATGTACAAGTGATGTCTACATGTACAAGTGATGACTACATGTGCAAGTGATGACTACATGTACAAGTGATGACTACATGTGCATGTGATGACTACATGTACAAGTGATGTCTACATGTACAAGTGATGACTACATGTGCATGTGATGACTACATGTACAAGTGATGACTACATGTGCATGTGATGATGACTGTTGTTGATGTTACATGAACATGTGAAGGCATGCACTCTAGCTAGGTATCTGCTCAGGTCTCATTCCACCAGCTGTGTGATGCATCTGTCATATGGTGGAGCCCCACCCCCCAATATGCACCATCATCTATTTAATAAGCCCCACCTTCTGGTTGCTCTTTGAGCTATCCCTCTCTCTCTCTCTCTCTCTCTTTCTCCTCAAGAGTCATTACTTCTTTCAAATAAAGTGATAATTAAAAATTACTGACCTTGTGAGAAATGATCACACATTCCCCTCCAAGTCTTAAATACCCACTCACCCACCCACCCACTCACTGGTGGGCTTAGACTTATTACTGCTGCCTCTAAATGTGTGTGTTTTTAAAGGTGACTATAATACTTCTGTTGGCCAGTAAAAATACATTTTGTCTTTGATTGAATGCTGTCTGTCAGTGGCTGATCTCACGATGCTATAGACTGTGGAGATGATATCAACCTGCAGACTGACACAGTTCAAACATGTCCAAGTGCTGACAACAATGACCAGTAATAGAGGACATGCAATGATTCAGCCTTCTGGCATTTCTTCATAATGGTTTTCTTGTCCGCTAGCATGTGTTGCTGATCGGTTTAAATATCAGCACAGTGTTCCTCCAGTGGTTGACTTCATTATAGCGATTTTTTTTTTTTCAGTTCAGCTGCATTAATCTCAACTTGTCCATCCTTTACCCAAGATATGTTACAAGCCTGCTAATGAAGTCAAAACTCCTACTCCAGTATTAAAATTTAAATTGAAGGATAGATGCAGGCAAAGTTGCTTATAATTAATTAATTTATTTACTTCATCACTACCTAATGTAAAGGTAGTGTGAATTATAGTTGTGGGCATGTAAGAGGTGAAAGAATACTACATCTGTCTCTGAAGAGGAACTCAAAATTATTGAGCTGGTTGCCATGCATATAAATTATATCGGAGTGTGTATAAAAAAAAGGAAGTTTCCTGAAGAACATTTAGTGACATAAGTGAGGGAAGTGTGAAGTGTGTGTGTGTGTGTGGAGTAGCTGCAGGGCTTGATAATTCTTCAACTCCATTACTGACTGCTGCATTCCCAGCTACTATAGTAACATGATGGCAATCAGCTGATAGCTACTCCTGAATGGTTGAGATGAGGGGAGTTGAACAGCAACTAGAGGAAGTCTTTGGAATGCAATCATGCCTGATGTCTTGCAATGCATCAACACACACACACACACACACACTCACACACACACTGCAATCCCACAATGCCTGACCAATTATGTTGGCCTAGATTAAAATCCTGGTGGTGGCTGGCCAGCCTTTAGTGGATAGCTTACTGAAATAGTCTGGCTGGAATTTGATTTGACCTTGATAATGAAGACCCTTCTTCTTCTATATTAGGTTTAATGAATAGCTTGAGCTATGGGATAGTTCTGGGCTGGTCTTTCCTGGGAATGGGTTCTCTTTTCCTTGTAACTAGCCTGGTGTAACCCTTAAACCGCTAGGAGCAGAATATAGTAATTGTTTTAGAACTGCTAAGATCTCATCACACTATATATAAATTAAACTTGTGGTCAGGAAGATAGTCAAATCAGTTTCACAGTATCAACCCCTCTCCTCTCCTCTCCTCTCCTCTCCTTCCCTCAACTACCTTTCCTGTAATTCACTCTGAAGACTCCTAGGTTCAGCTTGTAACTGTCTACAGTGATATCAAGTGACCAATACAGGAAATGCAGGAAATGGTTGAGACCACAGGTACTTAACTACTGATGACTTCCAGCAACATTTCCCAAAATACTTCTCCTCTAGCTAAATTAAATAGATAAATAGATAAATGTGTTCCTCCCTCAACCCCATTCTTGGTATCTTGTGTGTGCTCACTGATATATTTCAGTATTGATGGTAGTAGACCACAGGTCCTGAGGCTGCCTGGGATATGGGATGGCCCCACTGGCAGTTTACTATGGTACTCTAGCTAGCCAGCTCAGCTGGTGGATACACCTGATAGAATTATTCCAGTGTGGGTGTGAATTACACAGAGTCAGAGTGTGATATGGTGAAATATTTCAGAGCCAGAGGGAGTGAAAATATAGCCTGAGAGTGAAATACCTGCCATATCACTCTAACAAAGTGTAATAAGTGGTTTATTCTACCCTAGAAGATGTTTTCACTATGTACTTCGTAGTTTTCTAGGAGACTGGTAACTCCACCCACAAACCCTTTCCCCCCCCCCCCCCCCCCCCCCCCCCCCCCCCCCCCCAGCTGATATTTTAGCAGCTGCTCTAACCTGGTTGGTTAGGCTACACCAGAGAAAGGTAGCTGTAAAAACCAGGAAAACTGGTAATGAGCTTGAGCAATACTCTAGAGCACCCTCTGAAATATCATAGGTCTTGTACCTAGGGTGGAATAAATGTGGTTCTTCTACTACTACTACTATGATTAATTCACAATAAAATTTTTAATAATGTTAAAAAATTTAATAATTGAATAACTTTGTGGGAAAGAACATCTCTAGTTTCACAGGATAAGGGTAGTCCCCAAGGTCATGGGAAGGTCCATTAGAATCAGCTGATGTTGGAGAGGTGTTATCAGGTATTCTCAAGATGACCTGCCTGATATGGAAGGTGATAATATTGTTGTAGGCCATGTATCTCAGGACCACTCAATTATGAACTTGAGGTGAGGAGATGATTCCTAACACTCTTCAAAAACAACTTCTGACTGCTTCTGTCCAAGTAATAATATGATTATTAATTCATTCCCACAGTCTGTGTTGAAATGTGGACAATATTCAATTCCAAAAAACCAGCCTTGATGCTATTGCAATATTAGCAAATAATAATTTCAGCATTGTTGGAATGTTTGTGAGCTGCTTCAGCTGCTGCAATTCTCTTTTGCTGATTAAGTTTCACTTGGCACCTTGGATCTGGTTGTTTTCAAGACTTCATTAATATTAATTTGTGTTGTATATAGTTTCATTAACGGAATGTGCTATGTAACAGTAGTTATATGGAATGTGCAGCAGAAGTCGATGTGATGGACTCGGTTAATTCCGGGGAATAGAACACATCAGCCATGAAAAACATTTCAACAGGAGTCAAAACAAATCTCCACCACTTAGTCTTTGCCGTATGCTGGAGAGAATGGGATGTGTTGCTGTGATGGCTCCTCTAGGACTATTCAGAACTGAATGCTATCCACCTCAACCCACTCCAGAAAGCTTTTAAAAATACCTGGGTGGCTGACCTTTCAATTAATAGTTGATTAATCTAAGCTTTAATCCAATTAAGGAGATTGTTTGGGGGATTTTTACCATCAATCCACAAGTGATTTGGGCATGACTTTATCTCCATCTTGGCAATGCCCACTGGCTGGCAGTGCAGACTAATTCATTGGTGATCTATTAATTGAATTATACCCTCCATCCCATAGGGGAAGTATTACGTCAGATTGGGCACCATTACTTGCTGGTTATAGTAGTGGCATATGTCCCCAGCCTTAGTGTTATACAATGTATTGTGTCCTGTTCCTTGTAAGAATTAACCCAGTGGTGAAGGTTAGCCATTTGTAGTTTTTAATTTGGTCTAATTGAAGTTGCAGGAAGTCTATTTTTTTATGGCTTCCTGGCAGGGTCCTGGTTAGTATAAGAATGGAAGGAAGGTCAATTAGATTTAGTGAAGTTCCAGTCTGAGGCATCTGGCTGTGCTGGCTCTTAAATTGGTCTAATATTAGTCTCATCACTTCAAATTGAATTATAATAATGAGTTTAAATTATGGGATGCAACTGTTTGTGTTGATTCCTGTCATATTTCCTACTCCAGCCTCTCCCTCTAGCTCTCTCTCTCTCTCTACTTCCTCTTTAATGTATTCTTTGGTATGGAGAGGATTACTATACATGTAGGGGCAGGGAGACCCATGACTGCACCGACACACTATATTCCACAGACAGGTAGCACATGCTCTGTTATATTAACTTGCTAGCAGCTAGTGTAAATAGCTAATAACATACAATTTAACTTCAAATAATGTACTTACCATGCTAATACTGTACTTACCATGCTAATACTGTACGTACCATGCTAATACTGTACTTACCATGCTAATTGGCGAGCGAGCGAGACACTTACAGGGGTAACACAATTGAAAATCGGGGATGTTTGTTTATTTAAATAATATATGTTTGGACGTATGTATGTCAGTTTGTACTTTGACCCTCCGTATTGCTGTGTTCGCTCCGCGTTCGACCCCGTCCCAAACTTCACTAAACAGAATCCTCCGGTTTAGTGACCATTACCCGTATCACCTTAGAAATTGAATTGTTTACCACTTTGAATTCTTTTGCGGGTGCAGTTAAAACGCAAAAACTTATGGGAGCTCCATTTTTCTATTCGAGTTAAACGCTATTTGTCACAGTTATAAGCCCTACTCAACAGCAATTACTTGAAAATTCACAGCATAAGTAATTAAAAAATTCGACTTTATTTTAGTAGATTGAGTGTTAGTTGTTAAAATCAATCATGTGTAGTTTAAGGCTCACTCGCCATTTGTGTGCTCAAGCACACCACTAGTACTGTACTTACCATGCTAATACTGTACTTACCATGCTAATACTGCACTTACCCTATAATACTTAGCTTATAGTGAAGGGGTGAGGCCTACCAGTTGTTCCTTCTTCATTACTCTTTCCTAGTGCAGCTGTGCCACTCTGGGACCACTGGCTGCCATGCCAGCCTGGTTAAGCCTAGCTGCCCAGCTAGCTACCTAGAGCCAGCCAGGGGGGAGGGAAGCTGCTGGCTGTCCCTCCTCCCCCCCCCTCCCCCCTCCCTCCCCCCTAGCTCTCCTCCCACAGAAAATTCTGTATGCCTTTGGTAAAGGGTCCTTTACCCGGTTATTGGTTATTGTAGTTACTTATCTACTGGTGATGATGGCGTGTACTATCACTCCATCTTCCTGGAGTAGACTACTACTCTGTAACCTGTAGAGACTGTAGTCTTGACAACTGTAGCCCACCTGGCCAGCTGTGTAGGTGGGAGGCTGGGTTGCCCTGCCCCCAATCAGCTTTGTATAGCTCTAGGAGGAAGTATTATGATAAATGATAGAAGAGTTTGACCCCCAGATGTCAAGATTAATATATAATCAAGGGGCATGAGTTGATTTAGGTAACTTGATTCACAATATAATTATGCAAACTATATATTATTCTTACCAGGTCGTGAGCACATTGAAGGCACGGGCAAGTCACAGCTACTTCACAACGAAGGACTGAAAGTACAAGCATTTCTGCTCTTCAATGAAAAGCAGAGTTTTCGCAAGTTAGGAGATATCATCTACAACCAAAGCAAATCTGGAGAGATATACGTGCGGAGAGATGCTCTGACGGTCATCTTTGACCACACAAAGATTCTCTATGGCAACTTAGTGACTTATGGTGGGAGGGGCCTTCGGCAGCTGTGGGATTTGATCTTTGCTGAAAATTCCACTCTGATAAATAAGGGTTTGCTAGGCCTCGGGTTACAGAGCTCAGTCATTGTATGGATGAATCGGAAACCCAAAGGACTTCGCAATATCACAGGTGGGTTGGTGGCTCCAAGCCCTCACTAGAAGCTGCACATGGTACAGCTGGAGAAAGAGGTGGCTGAAACCTGAGGTTGCCATGAAACCCAATTAAAGTATAGCTATAGTTCTGGGCTGGTGTGGTTATTTAGTGCTTCCCACACCAATTCCTAACCAACCAGCCACTCTTTTGTCCAGTGCTGAGAAAGCTGCAGGTTTCCAGGACTCCGAGAGACAAGCTCTGGTTTCCCATCACTGTATTGTGTTTCATCGAGTGCCTTATTTGCTTCCTTCCTCTTGTAAACTATCAACCTAACTCCTTTCATTTGGTTAATTTGAAACTTGAGGCAAGTGAGTGAGAAGGAACAGTTGGGTGGCTTATACCTGGGAGAGAAGGGAGCAGAGAAGGGTATGAGGAGGAGGGGGTGGTGGGAGGGAAGAGGATATGAAGAAGGTGGGTACATGAAGAAACACTAACTTGCTATAATATTAATAATGGTAGAGTAGGTAATGGGTTACTTCTTTCTTTATTTTTTCACTATCTTGAATGTTATTGGATATTGTGCACATTATCACCATCAGTTCTAATCACTTGGAGGATCACATCACATCACACACACACATATACACATCACACACACATATACACAGCACAACACACACACATACACACATTTTGAAGTGTTTCAATTTAGTTGTGGCGGAAATGAAGCTCCGGTTCAAATAAAATAGTTTTAGTTAGAATGAAATTATTACAATTAGTGGGTGGTCCACACCAAAGAAGTTTGTTTAAAAGTAAAGATGGTTCCAACTTTATGGGTAAGATTATTAGCACTGCATTAGTTCTCTTTCACTGATGTTACTGTAGCTAGCCAGATGTTAGGAATCTGAGAGAGACTGGTGTGTATGTTCCATTGTGTGGAGTTTGTTCAACCAGCTCTGCAGAGACAGTCTAGCAGAGCTGCCATTAACAATGCCAGTTAGAGCCAGAGAGTGGGCGGTGCCTTTCCACTGTCCCATTGTTATCAAACCACTTTATCTGACCATCAAAGACTAGTGGCTATTCTGGATCATTAATTCTATTATAATTCCTTTTGAAAAATTAATAAATTTTGTTTTACCATTTCTGGAATATTAATTGTGTGAAAGCTAAGATTGGAGATTGCAAATACAGTTAAAAGATAGAGGCTTTGTTCTGCCATCCCAATGACTAATGTGGTTCTATTGTCTTTGGGTCAACTCAAATAGTTGAGTCTATTCTTGGAAGCCTGGTTAGTAGAGGAGGTATGTCTGTGAGCCTCTCAATCCCTGGGCTAATTAGGTTGGAATTAAAGGGAAGTTGTTAGTATAAAGGATGCAAGTTTCAGGAAAGACAGCAGAATCAGTAGGATTTGGCTAGACTAATGTCATATATTCTCATAAAAATGTTTAGTCAATTATAGCTCCCAAAATTAATAATAACAAAGAAAAAAAACTTTTTAAAGATGGTATTTTTGTGGCAATCAAATGAAATCATTCCTATTCAGTGGTTGTTAAAAGATTGTTGAAGTTAATTTATTTGTTTATTTTCTCTTTAACTTGGAGTTCAACAGACCCTCCCTGACCACAACAACTTAAATGCATTTCTAGCTTCTACTGGCAAGTGCCTAGAATGTTCAGTATGGTTAGATATTCAGTATATAGTTAAAAGGTATTGTGTCATTTCCTATGCCACTCTGTTTTGTTCTATTCACCTCAAGTTATTTTCCTAGCTAACCAGAGGAATTACTTTTGTTGTCAAGTTCCAGTTATAAAGGCATGTTGACCAGCTCACTGGTAGGTCTCTTAAGCTGCTGTGAGGAGTGTGTATGTATGTGTGTGCTGGGTAACCTCTTAACCATCCTGTTCCAGCACCTGTGGTGCTTTTCCACACAAATTGGTAATATATTCCTTTTGTATACCTGCTGGACCTGAACTGGAGCAGGTTTATCTTCCTATGGCGAGTTTGTGGCCATCCTGCTGATCATCTCTCTGATAACACTACTGCTGCCTAGCCCTAGGTCAGTGATGCCCAGGGCCCAGAAAGGTCAAATTAAATCTGCTTCAGAGCGGGGAAATTTTTCTTGGCCCTTTAATTTAGATTTGGAATTTTTTTTCCTGTGTGGGTAGCTAGAGTGTAGCAGGTGTTATTTTCTCCCCTACCCATCCTAGCTAATTTACAAGTTAGTGGAATGAGTTCTTAGTTGATTGAAACTTTGCTAGAGTTTGGAACTTGCTTGGTAGCAACATGGACCATAGAGAGGTAAGCTTCAGCAATAATGAGAGGAGCTAAGTGTATACTCTTAGTCTATTCAGGACAAATGAGTGTGTCTGAGAGAGTTAGTACAAGCCTGGCTATTGTTAGATGGTGTAGCTTGTGGAGTAAGGCCACTGAAACTAGTTGCTAGCTAGTGAGATTACTAACTTGCAAGCTAACAAAGCCTGATTGCTAGCTTTCTCTGTTTTTAGATCTGCAGGAGTTATGCTTCTTGCAGCTACAGAACTGGAAGTTTGCATCTCTGAATGTTTATTCCAGTCTGTAGCTAGCTGGATGTATGCTGTGTTTTGCTGTACTTAAAATATTTTTAGAAAGTAGGTTTTTTTTCATAGTGTGTCTCTGTTTGCAGGAATAAACTCTGTCCACACAAATGCAGCTCACCAAGCTATTCGAACAATGGCCTTAACTCATTCCTCTTCTTCTACTTCTGGAGATTCAGCATCTGGCTCCAGATCACCATTTGTCAGTCCTGTTCAACCTGTGGCACCAGTCTTGCTGGACCAGTCTCAAACTTCAGCCTCTTCACCTCAACAACAGCCCTCAGCTGAAGACAAAGACAAAGTTCTCTCATCTACTTGTAACTCCTCACCACCTTCCTCCTCGTCTTCTTCTAAGATGACTGTAATGGCGACTTCTTCTCCAGAAATCATTTCTCCTCCACCTCCTCTCCTTTCTGCCTTGCCAGCTGTCAACCAACAAATTCCGTTTTCTATCCAGACCTTGCTGCCCAGGTCATTATCTCAGGGCTTTTCTCTTGGAGCTGCTCCATCTTCCTCAGTGCTTGGCAAAGTGCAGCTTCCTATGCAGCTTCCCACAGGAACAGTTTCATTCTCTGCACCAGCACAGCCAGGAGCTCTTCCTTCAGCTCTTCCCACAGGAAAAGTTTCACTCTCTGCACCAGCACAGCCAGGAGCTCTTCCTTCAGCTCTTCTTTGTCAGTTACAGCAGCAGCAGGCAATGGCACAACAGTCGGGTGTGCTTATCTCAGGCCCTATCAACCAGAGGGAGTTGGACATGCTCAAGGACCTGCAGAAGAAGATTACTGAGCGTTTGCGAGCATCACAAGCTACTGTGATATCCCACGAGGAAAGCCTGGCTGACCAAGGCAGACTGAGTGCTCCAACTACTGCCAGGATGATGGAGTGGAAGACCTCCATGGATAGTGGACCTGCCGTAGTGGAGTTCACCCACTGTGTTGCTGGACCTCAGGAAATACTGGAAGATATCCCTTTCTTAAAGGATCGCATGAGGCAACTTCTAGTTCAGCATGAAATCCAAATTCAGTACATAGATCGCCAGCCCCACCCTCCACCTCTGATACTTCCGACAAGTGTCATGGCACCTGCTGCAGCCATGGTATCTACTCCTTCTCAACAAAGCAGCGAGTCTCCCCACTCTCATCCTACACAACAGGTATCACTTAGAGAGGCGGTTCTTCATTCGCGTACATTAATAGCACCCTCTTCCATCTCTTCATCTGTCCCAACAGTTCCTTCCATTGCTTCTGCCCCAAGCACATGTATCGCGGCAACGCCAACTACTTCAACTGTTGCATCTTGCCCGTTCACTTTGCCCACCACTGGTACTCCTGCTGCACCTAATCCTGCAATAATGACTCTGCCAGCTCCTTACGGAGGGTTTGTCTCTCCAGTGATTGTGGGACAGTCTCCGGTATCGAGTGCTCTTGCTGCCGCCACTCCTTCTGCTCAAGTCCAATCCATGCCAGTGGTCCTCCCCCAACAGGCAATCGGTGGGGGCAACTACTGCATCCTCCCCTCTCCTCTCCAACCATCACCACAACTCCCCGTCGCTGGTATTATTTCACCTCCTGCTTTGTCCGGCACCCCGACAGCCGTTCCTGCTGCCGCTGCTCCTTTCACTGGTCTGTCTCAGTCTATCCAACCCAGTCCTTCCATACTGCCAGGTCTTACGGGTGGGATTCTCCTTAACAACATGGCTGTAGGAACAGCAGGCGGAGTTAACACGCCCATGTATGTGGTCATGCCGGCTTATCCTACTGTCCTTCCAACAGCCCCCTTTGCTGCTATACCTCAGTCTGCCCCTACTACCACTAACCCATCTTCTGTCCCAGTCTTGCAAGTGGCCAGGTCTGCATCTGTGATGCTTGACCACCAGAGAGCTCTGCAGCAGCGTCTGGGGCAGGTAACATTACAGAGGCAGGATGTGAATGTTAGTGACAGGTCAAGGACTGTAGCAGACACACCTTCTGTGTTAGGTAAACGTGTGAAACAATATACTCTGCCGGACTCCATGGGCGAGAAGATTTTGAAGTTGGAAAACCCAGCAGCAGTAAATTCTTCTGCCAGCCTTTCTAAATACAGCAACATTGGAGCTAACCAGAACCATCCAAGATGGTCATCATCCAATAGACCTGTGGTGTCCTCAGGAACTTGCCCAGCTGAGGTTGCCATAGTAACACCACACGAGCACAGAACTATCAGTTCATCTGACAGTGATAAATCCAGCAAGGCTTCGGAAGACTAGGGCTACTTTTCAGGTGTTGAGCAAAGCCTGGGAACTTTTAGGTGATATATTACTTAAATTATTCAGAAACAAGGTTCTCTTTCTTTTCTTCTTGAGTGCCATAAATCCTAACATATTACTGATACAAATTATTATTCCATTTTTTTTTCTTTCCATTTCTCTTCACATTCTCAAGTATGTATTGCATTTTTTTTCTATACAATTTTAGACTGGTCACAAACTAGTCTTTAATAATGAATTATTATGTTAAAGCAAACAAGAGTTGTCTTGCAAAGAAGTTTGATCATTTAGTTCTGAATTAGTAGAGAAGCTATTATTGTGAATAGACACAATGGAGGCTGTCATGAATGAAAATTCTCTGGTTTGTCTGGGACTTACACCAACTATACTGTCTCTAGATTAGCTTGACCTTGAAACAATGTCCACTGGCTAATCTTGTGGGCTGCTTGCCATACCACTGGGCATTCACTGGTGGTCCAGCTTAGGGGAACAGAGAGTGGAGATCCTGTGGCTACTTCAAACCTGAGGAGAAACCAATGATAAAGGGTTTCTATAATTGAATTAATGAACTCTTCCCCCCCAGTTTGTGCCACACCAGGGGGTGGGCTTATGGCCCCTGTTACACAAAGCAGCTGGGAGTACTAGTTTTCAGTTCCCTGATGCTGTGAGAAGTTGTGGGTGGGAATAATGCTAAACACTAGTGTAGCAGTGAAGGAGTTCAATGTAATCAAATATTAATCACACTGAACTGAAAGATAGCAATATTGGTATCCTACCACATCCTATTGGAGCTAAGGCACCTTCTTGTGCTGGTGTGTACTGTGTAGGACCTTTACAATGCAGTGGTAGGAGTGGCGTTCCACCAGTTCACTGGTTGAACCAAGTAGCTGTGAAAACCATTTAGGTGGGAGAACAAATTTAGTAACAAGACTAAATTTTATGTTGTCATATCTGGTTCTCAGAATCTTCACATGGTGGCACATTTCTTAATGTGAATATTGAGTTAATAGAAAGTTGAATAAAGCTCTCTTTCTCCCTCAGATGGTACAGGTATCAATGAGGTGTAAGTAGCTAGTCTTGTTCAATAATCAGAAGCCTTGTGCAGAGCTGGGATAGTCTGTCAGGTACTAATGGGAAACAGTGGCATCCGTGTTTTTTTAAAGTGACTAATGGAAGCCTGGCACCCACTGACTGAGCTACTTCTAATAAAGCACTTAGAAAACAAGTCGAAGAGTTTGTTGTTGATAGTTAGCTAAAATCAGATAATCTATTGGATCTACCCTAATAATTAGGATAAGAGAAATATATCCCATAGTGTAGGGTCATAAATTGTAATAAGTACCAAGGGCTCTCCCACTCTAGGAAGGAACCAGATGTGAGGAGGGGGGACCAGCCGTGTGTGTAAAGTGGCTTCTCGCCAGTTTGTGACCGATGTGCCACATCAAGCGAACTGATTACCTGGTAATAACAGGGTCATTGCACAGAACACCCCACCCCATCCCCAACACCAAGTGAAATTCTCATTGGCGAGCGAGACACTCTCAGGGATAACACAATTGAAAAATGTGAAGTTAACTCATTATTTGTCACGGTTATAAGCCCTACGCAACAGTATTTACTTGAAAATTCATTGTCCACTGGACTAACCACTAAGGTAAGTCTTGCGTAGGTATGTTCAGTTAAGTGTGAAAGTATTGTGTGTTACAACTACTACTAAGAATATCACAAAGAAAACGTTTCAATAATGTGACTTGATTTTGTTGCTTTTTTTTTCCAATTCAAACAGTTGCCAGGAGTGGTTACTATGGCATTGAATGCCTTTACCGTATATACGTAATTTGTAAGAAGTTAAAATCAATCATTTGACAATATTGTAGTTTTTGGCTCGCTCGCCATTTGTGCTCAAGCACACCACTAGTTAAATATGACACAATAGATTAATCAAAGATACAATTAATAGCAAACATTCAATACATATCACAAAAATATGTTACAGCATTCCAAAAACTGCAAATGATTTTAGTTATGAAAATAAAAAAAGTTAGACTTGTATATTACACTCTAAACCTAGTTGGTTGAAATCCACCCAGATTGGGTCTTGTGGGAGTTAGTGTAGATAAAAGTGACAGTTGTGAGACAAGGGCTATAAAACTTGCAATAAGAAGGAGGAGGGGCATCATTTTGAGCAGACACGACATCGACTCAGATTCAACCGTGCAATCTCTTCTGAACTGATAGAGTCGTAATCCTGATTGTTGTGATCAACTGCCTTCACCCAGCCGCCATTATCATCTGCATGTCCGTCATACCTGGAACACTCTTCACTGGAAGAACTGCACAACAACAGAGGCCTTTTCAGAGTAAAGCGTTGTCTACAAGATCCAGGATTATCCAACTACAATGAAAATAAGATGCAAGCAAAGATTGGTGGCTTGATATTCGCAAGCATATTAAATATGAGGCGACCAGTGAGCATGAGGCAAGTAATGGCTTCAACTAAAGAGACCAGCTAATGTCAAGAATATAATACGTCCATTGCACTATTTCAAAGTTCAAGGAGAACTCAAGTCACAAATAATCTGGTAATCAGGCACAATCATCACTGGATATCATTTATTCAAGTTAGTTGTCCATTGTTACAATGCTTCAGCAATTACTTCAAAATGAAACAATTTTAATGAATGATTGAAGGAAAGTGGAAAGGGGAAGGAAGAGGGAGATGGTTGGGAAGGAATGGACGAAAGAATTGAATAGAACATTTAATTCATATAATAGCAGAAGTGGAAATTCAGTTCCTATTATGTCACTGGAGTACATTATACTAACAGTGGTTTCCCATCACACATGAGGGTTCAGTCTAGGCATTTTAAACATCAAATTGATGGTGTGGCAAGTAGTAGTAAATGTGAACAGTCTCAGAAACAAGCTCAAGTTGAAAGAGTTTTGAACGACTTGTTAGCTCCATTGTATTTACAATTAGTGAGTCTGAAAAATTTTGTACTGTAAATTTTTTAAATAATTCTCTCTCTCTCTCTCTCTTTGTTTTAACCGGTTACAGTGACCTAACAGGACTGAGACAATTGGTTCTGTTTTTAAAAAACAATATCACTTCAACTCACAGATTATTGCTGAAAACAAATAAAATTAGCTTCTTCTGGAAGGTTCTCGTTTATTTAAACAGTAATGAATGAATAAAAGCTGCTGTAATAGTCTCTCTCTCTTGCTGCCCTACTGGATTGATATCATGTTGCAGATCATGGAGAAGGCAGCTACCATAAGTGCTAACAAGAGGAACCAATGAAGACTGGACTGGGCATTATGAACTTACAATTGTCCTAAAACCTGCCAGAACACGACTCTCAAATAATCCAAAGTTATTACAGGCGCACTTAGCCTATCAAAAACCTTATGAATTAAAACTTTATAAAAGCACAACGAAGAATGTTGGTAATGACCTTCATCAAAATGTTGTTATCAATACAAGCACTTGAGAAGACCTCTAACTGCATCGACTCACAACATGATGGTTGGCAAGTGTGATGCACACACACACACACACACACACACACACACACACACACACACAGGGGAACTATGACATACTCTGAGAAGATGAATCAACTACTGATCATCTGTACATAATACATTCATTTTAACATTTTCGTAGTAATATTACAAAGATATTTCAACCTCGTCAGGTCTTCCACCAGTTTTAAAAACCCAATGACCCACATTTCCCCAGGGCAAAAACTGCGCAAGATGAAGAGAATGTTTGATTACATGAGGGAAAGGGAAAGGTTGTAATAGAAAAAGAAAAACACGTACACAATGAGCCAGTTTAATAGTGTAAAAATAATAGTAATTTCACCTTGTCCAATTAGTATGCTCTAAGAAAATAAAACTTCAGACATAATTCCCACAGTAAGTACTATCAACTGATCTTAATCTGAGCACTTCCAGGATATTCTATTCCACTTCCAGGATATTCTATTCCACTTCCAGGATATTCTACCCGGCTTACATTGGTGTTATAGAATACTCACCGACTCTTGCGTAGATTGATAGGTGAACCCCTCCCACAGACTGTCCCAAGATGGCGGGCATGACGGGAGATGAGTGCTGAGAGAGTGCATCGTCAATAATGAACCTTGCACCTCACACACAGCACATCGCGACACATCAGCACTGGCCTGCCCTGCCTCCGAGACTGCATCAACTGCAGGTTCAGGACTGCTGCTTGACGAGGAGGTGATGCTAGCAGCATACCAAATAGAGCCTAAACTACCACTTGTGGCTTTAGCCGGTATTGTCTCTGCAGAAAACCGTCTGGCGCAGGAGGCCATGCTGGAAACAGATGATCTGGGTAAGTATGGGGACATTGTGACCAAACTGTATCCATTCCAGAGTAAGCTGGACCCAGCTGGACATTCTGGAACGGTACGCTGGAAACTATGGACAGCAAGCAACTCAATGCAGCCATGCCCCCTCTCCCCGTGCCGCCCTGGAGGACCTTCTTCTCCTCTGGCACCTGGCACGCCATTGTCTCCAGGAACACCAGCCTTGCCACGCTGCCCTCGCTCACCCCTCGGACCTGAATGCCCTGAGGCTCCTGGGGCTCCTGACAACCCTGAACACACAAGTAATAGTAGTAATAGTAGTAGTAATAATAATAATAATAATAATAAATAATTACAATAATAATAATAACAACAACAATAACAACAACAACAATAATAATAATAATAACATATAATAATAATAATAACAATAACGCTTGTGTGCCAGTAATGAGGACAGTGTGTGTATTCATGAGTAATTCATTAGTTGAGCTGAGTTGGTAAAGCATCATCACAATTAAGAGCTAAAGCCGGTAAACTTGGCGAGGAAAACGGGTGAAAGTTTCAAAAGAGAAGGCAATAGTTTCACAAAGCCTAAGTTCACAACCACAGATAGAAGGAGAGAGAGGGAGACTGAGGAGCAGGAGAGATGGACAAAAGAAAGAGCAGGAGAGGGGAAAGGAGGAGAAAAGAAGACAAGCTGAGATGGTTCAGGAAGAAACAGAGTGATGGTGGTGTGTGTATTCATGAATATGTGGGTCAAGAAAAGTAAGAGGGAAAAAAAAAGAAAAAGAAGGACTGATGAAACTAAACCAAGTAGAAGAGGATAGTGGCTATGTTACTGCATTACTTATGCGCACAAGTTGATGCATCAAATACGAGTGAAGGGAGCAAGACTGTACACAGGGTACCATACAGGGTACCATACAGGGCACCATACAGGGCACCATACAGGGTACCATACAGGGCACCATACAGGGTACCATGCAGGGTACCATACAGGGTACCATGCAGGGTACCATGCAGGGTACCATACAGGGTACCATACAGGGTACCATACAGGGTACCATACAGGGTACCATACAGGGCACCATACAGGGTACCATACAGGGCACCATACAGGGTACCATGCAGGGTACCATGCAGGGTACCATGCAGGGTACCATGCAGGGTACCATACAGGGTACCATACAGGGTACCATGCAGGGTACCATACAGGGTACCATACAGGGTACCATGCAGGGTACCATACAGGGTACCATGCAGGGTACCATACAGGATTTTTAGGGGGAGAGGAAAGTTAGAGTGTAAAAACTGAGTTAATGTTTTGTTTGTTTGTTTGTTTGTTTGTTTGTTTGTTTGTCTGTTTGTTTGTTAGGGTTAGGCTCAAAACTGTGCAAATATTCTTTAGAAACACTTGAATGGCTTTAGCATTAGATATCACTATGGAAATGGAGGTAAGAAGCAATTCCATATTTGTTCGCTAAAATTAACGATTAACTGCTATATGCTGTAATTAACTGCTATATGCTGTAATTAACTGCTATATGCTGTAATTAACTGCTATATGCTGTAATTAACTGCTATATGCTGTAATTAACTGCTATATGCTGTAATTAACTGCTATATGCTGTAATTTTGTGTACTCTTAGCTAGACAGGCTCGCCCACCATCGTGCTCAACCTCACAACTAGTATATACTTACATATAGATAGTATGTGGTCCCTTAAAACATGTACGGGGTTTTCTTCCCCTAAAAATTAGCTTTTCAAATACATAGAATTGCAATAGCAATGTATTTGACCCGAACTCAGTTACTCTGGCACACATACATGCACATATATCAATAAAAGTCAACTTCAATTTAAATTATAAGTGTCTAGTTGTAGTTTGGAATACAACTAGGCACTAGGCAGGCTCACTCACTATTTGTGATCAAGCACACCACTAGTAATAATATAAACTACATATCCATACCAGCACACACACACATACACACAATTAGAGATGAAACCACTATGGATACACTACATCTTCACATGCTAAGGTTTCCAAATGTGAAATCCTTCAGGAATTCTCCATGTCATTACAATGACCTGAAGCAATCAGTCAAACCTTCCTTAGATTGTCAGAGCTCTTCTGATTCACATTAGCACATACCATCTACCAACTCTCACCTGCCCTCAGCTAGCTAGGCTACAAACATCACTTCAACCTCCTGCATAGAACAGGGTATACATAAAAGGCTGGGTTACCTATGTATGCATACATGCCCGGGGTTGGAAGAATTTGGAAATAAAATACACTTTAATCCAACCTCTCTATCTGTGAGGTGTCCAAGATCAGGATTGGGTAAAGTGTACTATGAACTCTGAACTCTGATGTAGCAGGTTTCTTTTTCACCCCCCCTCTCCCCCACTCTTTCCCAAGCCACCAAAATACAATGCACTACCTTGCTCTCCTTGACTCCCTCTCTCTCCATTCTCCCCAGCATCTCCAGGCATCCCATCCAAACCAGGTTCACCAGCAGCTCCCTTCTGACCATGTCTTCCTGGGGCTCCATCCTGCCCATCCACTCCTGGTGTCCCCTCAGCACCTCTCTCTCCAGCAGTGCCCATAGGCCCCTGCTCTCCCTAGCAAAGCAACACCATCAAGACAGTCACACCTGTTGCTGCTAGAGTTGTATTGAAATATGTGTACTGTAGAGCATGTATATAGCATGCTTCTAGTTGATAGGGTTTGTGGCAGATCAATAGCTAAGTAAAGACAGAATGACTTGCACTGACTTGGCAACACATATTTAAACTGGTTGGGTACATTGACTCTACGGTCTAGCACTGCATTACGTATCTAGTTACTATCCCCACCCTGTACCTTCTGCCCACCCCTTCCAGTCTAGTTACTATCCCCACCCTGTACCTTCTGCCCATTCCTTCCAGTCTAGTTACTATCCCCACCCTGTACCTTCTGCCCATCCCTTCCAGTCTAGTTACTATCCCCACCCTGTACCTTCTGCCCATCCCTTCCAGTCTAGTTACTATCCCCACCCTGTACCTTCTGCCCATCCCTTCCAGTCTAGTTACTATCCCACCCTGTACCTTCTGCCCACCCCTTCCGTGCTATTACTATCCCCACCCTGTACCTTATGCCACCCTTCCAGGCTAGTTACTATCCCCACCCTGTACCTTCTGCCCATCCCTTCCAGTCTAGTTACTATCCCCCCCCTGTACCTTCTGCCCATCCCTTCCAGTCTAGTTACTATCCCCACCCTGTACCTTCTGCCCATCCCTTCCAGTCTAGTTACTATCCCCACCCTGTACCTTCTGCCCATCCCTTCCAGTCTAGTTACTATCCCCACCCTGTACCTTCTGTCCATCCCTTCCAGTCTAGTTACTATCCCCACCCTGTACCTTCTGCCCATCCCTTCCAGCTGAGTTACTATCCCCACCCTGTACATTCTGCCCATCCCTCCGTATAGTTCATATCCCCACCATGTAACTTCTGCCATCCCTTCCCGTCTATACTATCCCCACTGTACCTTTGCCCATCCATTACAGTCTATTTACTATCCCCACCTGTAACCTTCTGCCCATCCCTTCAGTCTAGTCCCTATCCCCACCTGTACTTCTGCCCATCCCTTCCAGTTAGTTACTATCCCCACCCTGGACCTTCTGCCCATCCCTCCAGTCTAGTTACTACCCCACCCTGTTTACCTTCTGCCCATCCCTTCCAGTCTAGTTACTATCCCCTCCCTGTACCTTCTGCCCATCCCTTCCAGTCTAGTTACTATCCCCACCCTGTACCTTCTGCCCATTCCTTCCAGTCTAGTTACTATCCCCACCCTGTACCTTCTGCCCATCCCTTCCAGTCTAGTTACTATCCCCACCCTGTACCTTCTGCCCATTCCTTCCAGTCTAGTTACTATCCCCACCCTGTACCTTCTGCCCACCCCTTCCAGTCTAGTTACTATCCCCACCCTGTACCTTCTGCCCATTCCTTCCAGTCTAGTTACTATCCCCACCCTGTACCTTCTGCCCATCCCTTCCAGTCTAGTTACTATCCCCACCCTGTACCTTCTGCCCATCCCTTCCAGTCTAGTTACTATCCCCACCCTGTACCTTCTTCCCATCCCTTCCAGTCTAGTTACTATCCCCACCCTGTACCTTCTGCCCATCCCTTCCAGTCTAGTTACTATCCCCACCCTGTACCTTCTGCCCATCCCTTCCAGTCTAGTTACTATCCCCACCCTGTACCTTCTGTCCATCCCTTCCAGTCTAGTTACTATCCCCACCCTGTACCTTCTGCCCATCCCTTCCAGGTTCTCCTGTCTTTCCTCTTTCTCCATTCTTCCCTTTCTCTCCTTTATCTCCTTGAGATCCAGCTGGTCCTATCTGTCCAGGTTCTCCAATTTTCCCTGACTTTCCATCGGCTCCTCTGTCTCCCTTCTCCCCTATGCCAGGAGGCCCCATTTCTCCAGCTGCTCCAGGTAGTCCAGTCTCCCCTTTAGGCCCAAGTGGCCCTACACTACCGTCTCTGCCATGTGCTCCATCAATTCCATCTCTACCAGGCTCACCCGGGACACCTAATGAAGTGAAAACAAGTCTATAAAGTCTAATGTGAACTGCACGCACACACACACACAAATAATGATAACAAAACAAAAATAACATATACACGTTATTTATGAAAATTTAAGTAATTGATTAGTTGAGACAAACTATTTACTATCATGCAAAAATGTAATGTATAAACAATTAATTGGAATAACATTATATTGAATAATTGATTTTTCTTAAATGGAAAATTGCTGACCGTACACAGAGCGCCATATGGTGCTATAGCCAGTCAAAGGGTTGATCTTCATGCACTCCTCTTGTACGCCTCTTCAAGGTGCAACTTTTATTTTTAAGCTATAGTAGTAGTAGTCCAGTCATTTTATGGATAAAAATATCTTAACCCTCAAATACAAAAGGTTTTTGATGGACTCTGGTGGTACTGTTCCACATCACGTTCAACATACTAAAAATCTACCAAAATCTGACCAATAGAAATGTGTTATTTAGGTAGTGTCTGCTCACAAGCTCATTAATATTCACGAGATGTTGTTTGCTGGCTATAACTCCTGTCTATTTCACTTTTACCTGAAATTACTGGTACCAAGTAATATAGAATCCTCCAGTGAAAGTCAATTTAGTCATTCATAATCATTATCTGTCTGCCTGTCGTACATGTATGGATCTTGCAGCTAACAGCCACCACAGACAGTATGTATGACAGGATAAACATCATGTCTACAACTACATCTCAGGTGGAAATAGTCATTTTTTCTTCAGCCCCAATTTGTGACATCCTTGCCACCTTCCTGTTCAACCCAGGCTATCAACTGGTAGTAGACTCTAAGGCAGTGATATTAGGTGAATGCTGCAGTAGGAGGAAGACGTTTCAATGGAACAAATGACTTAGCTGAGCTGAGCTGAAGATACCTTCTATGAGCATGTTGTAGCGCAATATAATGATTGAACATGGCGATGATATTTGATCATTTTTGACAAGAATTTTATTGCCTTCTTGCCAACTCAACATCAAAAATTCTTGAGGTTGTGTCACAACCTGTGAAGGCATGGACAAAGAGCAGTTGCAAAACTCAAGTCATCAGTTGATATTGTACTTTAGTATCTCTACCCTCAGGGTCTGAGCATCAATAAAGACTGTTGTAGTCTGCATTAGTATATGCAGTTATAAATATATTATCAACATCGTCAGCTGCAACAGCAATGTTGTGTTCTTAACATTGATATCTTCTCCTAGCACTTTTGAGGCCACAAATCAGCACCATTTCCCTCAAATAACTGTACTTCTCTGTATGAGGAACAAAACCCATTACACAATACCAACTTTGAGCAGTACACATGATGTGTCTGCAAGTAATACTAATTTGCAGTAGAGTAAGGACAGCACATGACTTAGCTGCTTGAAATATGGCTTGCCCAATATTAGAAACTTTCCTCTTTTCTCATAAACAGAGAAAAAAAAGCCGTTGCAGGAATATAGTCTCTAGAGCAGAATCAAATCTTAAGAAATCAAAGCTAGGATATTTATTGGTGTGGGATGAAACATGTCTGTTAATGGCACTCAGAGATTCATACAAGGATTTTTCGCTTGAGGGGGATGTGCGAGGGGAAACATAATGTGCATCAATAAAAACTTATACTAGAGCCATGGCACAAGTCAGTTGCACCTCTCCGTTGGGTCAGTAGTATGTGATTTACACCATACTAGGGCCTCCAGCCCTCGCTTGTGTAAATCCCGCACCAACCTCCACGTGGTGATGTAAATGATACAGCGTGGTGTAACTCACACATATATTCATATTTATATTGCTTCTAGCAACGATAAATTGTAAAAATAGGTAGAAAGTGCAAAATATTAAATTTCAAGTTTTAAAATTGCACATAGTTACTAAACACATTGGGATAACAGGATTAATATGGAAACAATTGGTGAAAAACACTTAATTAAATTTTTATAAGAAATAAAACTCCCAGCTTCAATTCATAATGTGTTGCCCAGTACTTAGAGAAGAAAGTTCACTGCTTGTAAATTACAACCATGCATGACTTGAACAATGCAAATACATAAATGTCAAATTTGAAATGGAGCGGCAAGTAATTGTTGGCATTTAAGAGGGAGAAGAATAGACATGCTACTCTGTAAACTTTCTAGTCTTTCATTGAACAGTAAACTAATCAGAATAATTGTATCTTTGCTCTATTTTTATTATGAGTATTGTTATTGATTATGTTAATTTAATTCCTATTTGATATTTCATTAATATTTTAACAATCACTTTTTCTAAAATTCTTGGGGAGGGTTTGGGGTTCAGATTGTTTCTCAATATCCAATAGAATTAGCCATGAGGTAGTAGCAGGAGTCTGTTATCTGATAGTATAAGTGATAAAAATATAAATGTTGTGGAATATAACTTTATTGACTTGTAAGCTGCCTAGCCATCTAAACCCTCTATACTTTCCCATAAAGGTAATGTTTTATATATCATTTTAAAGCTCATGAACCAAGGTCTCCAGTGGTTTTAATTATGTCTCTCTAAATTGAATAAAACAGAAGATAAGGCCAGCAAGTGGCATCTCATGAATATTAATGAGTGTATGGACAAATACTACCTAAATAACACATTTCTATTGGTCAGATTTCAGTAGATTTTTAATATGTTGAACGTGATGTGGAACAGTACCAGAATCCATCAAAAAACCTTTTGTAGCAATTATTTTGGGGTCAAACTTTATAATGACTGGACTATAGGGATTTTTATGACTGAACTAGAGCTCTGCCAACTTCCAAGACATAGCTATAATTCTCTCTTTGTATTTCCTTGGACTAAACAAACAAGGCCACATCCTTTGAAGGCATGTGCAGTTCCCAGAAACCCCATAGATAGGACGGATATAGGAAGACAGATTAGGAAAAACACAGGAAAGGTATGTACTAGTCCTTCTATGCCTGCATAAGAATGAATTACTAATTACTAATTGAATGAATGAATTACTAATTAATTAGCTGGAAAGTAAAAAAAATAAAAGCCTTCCTCTACATACTTTAGTATACATTGCATTGCTATGTATAACTGTTTCACTTAGTCAGGTACTGTAAGATAGTGCTGGTACCTCTGCTATGTATAACTGTTTCACTTAGTCAGGTACTGTAAGATAGTGCTGGTACCTCTGGGTCCTTGACTGCCTTTGCTACCGTTTGTCCCATCTCTACCATTTTCTCCATCTCGACCTCGTTCTCCAGGAGTGCCAATGGATCCCTTCTCACCCCTTGACCCTGGGGGGCCTGGAGGGCCTGACTGTCCCCTTGACCCATTCACACCTGGCACTCCCTGGGGGCCAGATCGTCCTACTGGACCAGGTTGACCCTGTAATCCAGGTCGTCCAGGGAGTCCCTATATAAGTTAAATATAATATATAAAGAGGAGAAATGATCTGTATTTACTAATATTGAAGGACAAACTAAAATACACGATCACTATAGAAAATCGCTGCTTACTTGTGGGGAAGGAATGGTCTCTTTCACTATCTCCTCGACTATTTGTGCATCTCTTTTAGACCTGCCATCCCCAGTACCAGTACCAGGAGGACCGGGTAGCCCGCGCTCCCCTTTAAGTCCCTGAAGACCCTGAATTCCAGGGGGTCCTATGGGTCCCTGGGGTCCTTCTGGACCATGTGGTCCCTCAACACCCTGTAGACCCCGAGGTCCTACATCACCGGAGGGGCCGGTTGCCCCGGGAAATCCTAGAGGACCTACAGGAATAATAATACAAATCCATCAGTACAGCAACCACAAGGTCCCAGCTACAGACAGAAGCCTCAGTCTCACATCAATGATGTTGCCTTCTTCACACAATATAGACTAGCGTGCAACCACTCTGCTGGTCTGAGCCATTCTAGAATTATCACATCATTATACTAAACCAGAAGCTGGCCTCTGACTGAGTTATCTAACCGATTGAAACAATTATAAATATTTCACTATCTTCCAGTGCAATATGAAATCACTTTGGGGTTCCTTCATTCTGCATTCATGACTGGCAGGATGCCAGCACAGTTAGACTTTATCTTAGGAAAGGAAGTTCCCTTCAGAAGCAGCTCCCTTCCATTGTGTCTGCCAGTCTGGGTCTAGTACTGACCTCCAATCAACACAATCAACACCAAACCCCTGGAAGTTGGTATTGGGCAATCTGGTAGACTATTTTGTGGTTGATAGGCTAGGAAGGAACTACTGAAATATCACCATTGTCTAAGCCAAGGAAGGATGTGGAGTGAGATCCAACAGTCAATTAAATCACTGCCCCCTCACTCTCTTGAAACAATTCAAAATCTCACCAATTCACACTTCTCCACTCCTTTTATAACCCACCATCTCACTCACCTGCTAATCCGTCTTCCCCTTTCTGGCCGTTGATGCCATCCATTCCTTTAGGCCCAGTCGGTCCAGCAAGTCCAACTTCTCCATCTGCCCCAGGCTCTCCTACGTCACCTTGCTGCCCTTTCATTCCCCCTGGTCCAAGTGGGCCTGGTGCTCCCTGGTCTCCCTTGACTCCAGGAAGTCCAGTGTCTCCTGCACCACCATCTCTTCCAGGTTCTCCTCTGCCTCCCTTAGCTCCTGCTGGTCCAGGACTGCCAGTACCTCCAACTTGTCCATCAGGTCCCTCGGGACCTATGCTTCCTTGCTCCCCCTTAGCTCCAACACTGCCTGGGGATCCTTTAGGTCCAGTTTCTCCAGGAGCACCATCATCACCAGCTTCACCATTCTCTCCTTTCATTCCCCTAGGACCTTCTGGTCCTGGAGGACCTTCTTTCCCAGTAATCCCAGGAAGACCTGGTACTCCATCTATCCCCTTCTTTCCAGAGACTCCAGAGGGTCCTCTAGGACCTTGGTAGCCATCTTGACCTGCTGCTCCGGAAGTTCCATTTAGTCCAGGAAGTCCACGCTCACCTGGAGACATTATATTGTGTCACTAATTCCCTCCTCCCCCTCTCCCTGTAGTTAAATACACTACCAGTGGATTACACGTTATGGGCTAGTATTGGCTCCAAAATGATTGTTTAACCCTCAGAGTGCATGTGTGAGAAAGTTATAGCAGTCTTCCTATCTGTTTGTCTGTCATGTTCTGATTTTGGAGATTACTGACAATAAACTGTTGATTCAGATATGAACTTACTCAGAATGACATTCAAGACCTTTTATTATTACTTTCTTGAATATTGGGTCAATTTTTTTAGAAAAATATGAATCAGTCGCTCCACATAGGCGCTAGATTATATGGGGGGCCCTATCGTCACGTCGTAATCTTGTGAGCTAGTAACTTCTTGCTGTCCACAGTGATTTGCTTGACACAGAGTAGTTTACTGATTGTGAAACTCCCAGCTAGCGTCCCGTGCATGTTTAGCTTCTTTTATGAAGACTGCATTACATATACTGTTTTCATGGCAGGAGCTAGCAACACCAGATTAGGCATACACTAGCTAGCTAATGTACAGTAACGCTGAGGGTTCACATCTTTGGTGCTTTGACACTCTACCTGGACTAGTTCTAGTGGGGACACAGCAATCCTGTCCCACTCTACCTGGACTAGTTCTAGTGGGGACACAGCAATCCTGTCCCACTCTACCTGGACTAGTTCTAGTGGGGACACAGCAATTCTGTCCCACTCTACCTGGACTGGTTCTAGTGGGGACACAGCAATCCTGTCCCACTCTACCTGGACTGGTTCTAGTGGGGACACAGCAATCCTGTCCCACTCTACCTGGACTGGTTCTAGTGGGGACACAGCAATCCTGTCCCACTCTACCTGGACTAGTTCTAGTGGGGACACAGCAATCCTGTCCCACTCTACCTGGACTAGTTCTAGTGGGGACACAGCAATCCTGTCCCACTCTACCTGGACTAGTTCTAGTGGGGACACAGCAATCCTGTCCCACTCTACCATACTTTACCTTTCATCCCTTTCTCTCCTGGCATGCCAATCATTCCTTTCTCTCCTGAAGGTCCTATCTCTCCAGGATTTCCTTTTCTTCCTGGCTCACCATCATCCCCAGGCAGACCTTTCCTGCCAGGGGCTCCTGTATCACCTGGCAATCCTTTCCTTCCAGGAGGACCTTCACCTCCCGGAGTTCCTAGCAATATTCAGAACAGAATGACATAATGTATCGTGAACACAGCAGCATCAAATGCAATCTCTCAACACTTACAAAAGCTTAACTGCACCACAAAATATAGAGATTAAAATGTTGATTTTAGAGTGGAGAAGTACAATTTCACACATTCAGAGCAATCTATCTGCTAATTTCTGGCTATCCCTGACTCCTTCTCTGAACTTTAGCTTGTAGTGACAGCATGGAGTATGAGTTAATCAGGCTTGCAGCATCACTAGCAATACCAAGCTCAAGCACTTCTAGTTTACTACTCTTTCTATGATTGGAACTATCGCTTCAGTTCTGATATAACCCCCCCCTCCCCCCCGCAAAAAAACAAACAAACTAAAAGCAAAAACGAAACAACAAAGCAGAAAAAATCCCCAAAAAACAAAAAACAACAACAGATAATTAACTTCATCCCACAATCATTAATTCACTAGTAGTAAAAATGCATGCCAACTTAAACAAGTCTCTCACTTATGCTTACTAATCCTTAAAAAAAATTAAAGTGTGGAGATTCTCTACCTTTTCGTCCCGGGGATCCAGGCTCTCCAATTGGACCAAGCATTCCCTTCTCGCCAGGAGTGCCCTTACGTCCTGCAGGACCTTCTGGACCATCAGCTCCAGGGTTACCTTTCCTTCCAGGAGGACCCACAGGGCCAACAGTACCGTTCAACCCTGGGGCACCTGGACCTCCAGGAGTGCCAGGAAGTCCAGTCATTCCTTTCTCACCAGGATTACCTGCAAACATAAACACAAGATAACACACACAGCAGGGCAAGACCACATGCTTAATAAGCTTGCAAATTGTGAAGCCTTCACCATATATGTAATAGGGTAAAGTGTCAACAATAACACAAGTCTATCATCACTGTTGGGTAAAGATCATCAATATTTCTGCCATTGCCACAACGTGTCAATGAAGTATGACCGTTTTAGCCAACAAATACAGAATCACTGCCAATGAAGTTCGCAAAGTAATCAGTCATGTAACTCTATGACTGGAAAAATTATCTTGAAAAGAAACAACAAAAACAACCAACCAAAGTTGCATTACAGTGGATACACTGTATGTATATAATTTAATGTAAGACATTTACTATAGCCACCATATAACTATATAAGATTCATCACTTCTAATAAGACAGGCTCTGCATTCACACACTGGAACTTTGGTATCTGGCAAGTCTTGCATATAATCCTATCAGATGGTCAACCAGAAAGTTAGGGCACAGTTCATGTGGACCTCAAGTGATTGCTACAACAGTTGTTGAAAAACGACCAGAAATCATCAAACTCTTTATGCAACATTCACAGCTGTAAAGGAATTAGTAGAAGTGTTACAGATCTAGCCGGTAAACACTACTCCACCCCAACACTTACATTTGTTAACATACTAAAATACTTCTATTCAGACACTAGCTACATATTAATGAACCTAATGTTGACCCTCACATACATAGCTCCCAGCTATAGCTCTGTCTAACCTTTCCTCCCTATTTCCCCAGGCTCTCCATTGTCTCCAGGAAATCCTTTACGTCCAGGAGGTCCCATGGGTCCAGGCATACCGTTCACTCCATCCGAACCATCTGTCCCATTGCGGCCAGGTGCTCCAGGCTGACCCGGAGAGCCAGGTGTACCGGTCTCTCCCTGCAGTCCGTCAAGTCCAGGGGGACCTGGTGGGCCCTGCATGTACACGACATGCAAGTATATAAGATTATATATATATATATTATATAATTACCTCAATGCCAGGAGTTCCTTTCCTTCCAGAGGGACCTGGGACTACACTCTGAACAAACAAACAAACAAACAAACAAACATGAAATAGTACACAATATATTTCTTGCTATACAACATTAACTTCTGTTCTGCTTCTTCACTTACATCTGAACCATTCCTTCCTGGCCTTCCATCTGCACCAGGGGCTCCTTGGGGACCCTAACATACCACACACATATACATACATACACACACGCACACGTGTCCACATGAACATGTCTCTTAAGTGGCGTGTTGAAGTCCCCTTACCAGTGCTCCATCTCGTCCATGTGTTCCATCCATCCCAGGAGGTCCATCTGTCCCAGTCATGCCAGGAGGTCCACGTTCCCCTGGAGGACCAGCACTGCCATCACTCCCCGGGGGACCAGTCATACCCTAGCAACAAGCACAACCAGCTAACCTATCAACAGTAGAACCATTGTCTTGGGCAGTAATAAATGAGATGTTAATATTGGCCAGAAACCTCTCCACAGTTCCCTTAGATACATGACTTGCCTGTTCTCCAGGTGGTCCAGAATCCCCAGGGAAACCCTTCCTACCAGGGGGTCCAGCAGCGCCATCATTACCTTGGGGGCCAGCAGGTCCCTGTAGAATCAAACACAACAGGCTGTGGTAAGAGAGGAATCAAATAATAGTGACTTGGTATCCCATAACTCTGGGTTTATTCTATCTCTTTCCTCACTGCAACTTGGTAATAAGTGTAAGAGAAAGTTAAATGTAGAGCCTTTGAGGAATTACAAATACTTTATATTTACTGAGCTGCAAAACTAACATCACAGTTACAGTGTTTCACTAGCTACTAACACACAGTTACAGTGTTTCACTTGCTACTAACACACAGTTACAGTGTTTCACTAACACACAGTTACAGTGTTTCACTAACACACAGTTACAGTGTTTCACTTGCTACTAACACACAGTTACAGTGTTTCACTTGCTACTAACACACAGTTACAGTGTTTCACTTGCTACTAACACACAGTTACAGTGTTTCACTTGCTACTAACACACAGTTAGTGTTTCACTTGCTACTAACACACAGTTACAGTGTTTCACTTGCTACTAACACACAGTTACAGTGTTTCACTTGCTACTAACACACAGTTACAGTGTTTCACTTGCTACTAACACACAGTTACAGTGTTTCATTTGCTACTAACACACAGTTACAGTGTTTCACTTGCTACTAACACACAGTTACAGTGTTTCACTTGCTACTAACACACAGTTACAGTGTTTCACTTGCTACTAACACACAGTTACAGTGTTTCACTTTGCTACTAACACACAGTTACAGTGTTTCACTTGCTACTAACACACAGTTACAGTGTTTCACTTGCTACTAACACACAGTTACAGTGTTTCACTTGCTACTAACACACAGTTACAGTGTTTCACTTGCTACTAACACACAGTTACAGTGTTTCACTTGCTACTAACACACAGTTACAGTGTTTCACTAACACACAGTTACAGTGTTTCACTTGCTACTAACATACAGTTACAGTGTTTCACTTGCTACTAACACACAGTTACAGTGTTTCACTAACACACAGTTACAGTGTTTCACTTGCTACTAACACACAGTTACAGTGTTTCACTTGCTACTAACACACAGTTACAGTGTTTCACTAACACAGTTACAGTGTTTCACTTGCTACTAACACACAGTTACAGTGTTTCACTTGCTACTAACACACAGTTACAGTGTTTCACTTGCTACTAACACACAGTTACAGTGTTTCACTAACACACAGTTACAGTGTTTCATTTGCTACTAACACACAGTTACAGTGTTTCACTTGCTACTAACACACAGTTACAGTGTTTCACTAACACACAGTTACAGTGTTTCACTTGCTACTAACACACAGTTACAGTGTTTCACTTGCTACTAACACACAGTTAGTGTTTCACTTGCTACTAACACACAGTTACAGTGTTTCACTAACACAGTTACAGTGTTTCACTTGCTACTAACACACAGTTACAGTGTTTCACTTGCTACTAACACACAGTTACAGTGTTTCACTTGCTACTAACACACAGTTACAGTGTTTCACTAACACACAGTTACAGTGTTTCACTTGCTACTAACATACAGTTACAGTGTTTCACTTGCTACTAACACACAGTTACAGTGTTTCACTAACACACAGTTACAGTGTTTCACTTGCTACTAACACACAGTTACAGTGTTTCACTTGCTACTAACACACAGTTACAGTGTTTCACTAACACAGTTACAGTGTTTCACTTGCTACTAACACACAGTTACAGTGTTTCACTTGCTACTAACACACAGTTACAGTGTTTCACTTGCTACTAACACACAGTTACAGTGTTTCACTAACACACAGTTACAGTGTTTCACTTGCTACTAACACACAGTTACAGTGTTTCATTTGCTACTAACACACAGTTACAGTGTTTCACTTGCTACTGCAATAAATAAATAAATATTTTTTACATCAGCTCCGGGTTGTCCATCAGCTCCAGGTAGGCCCTTCCTGCCATCCTCTCCAGGTTGTCCTGGACTGCCATCGTCTCCTGGGACACCCTTCCTTCCTGGAGGACCCTAACACACAACACAACCACAGCATCAACACACACACACACACACACACGTACACCATTAGGAAACCATAAATCAAAGTAATAGGATAGTTCAATAGAAAGCCCTCAATACTTTCTCTCCAGAATTATATTAATGGCTTTACTGATCATCCTGACAGTGCTTCACTTACAGACAGTTAGATCTAACTCATGCTTCATAGCGACTAGACTCACTGGTTGTCCGGAATCTCCAGGTGCTCCCTTCCTTCCTGGGTTACCTTGACTGCCATTGAACCCTGGAGCACCATCACTCCCAGGGGGACCTGGCTTACCCTGGATATGACAACAAACACATGAAGTAACACAATCTATCATGATAAGCAAGAAAACACAAACAATAATAAACAAGTATTTAACTAAAGCTACATACTAAAAGCGAAACAAACAAACAAATAAACAATTGAAAGCAGGGGTATATAAATAACAAACAAAAAACAACAACACAACTTTTCGAGATACAATTCACCCCTTTTCCCTTTGACAGTATGGAGACATTTACCCCCAAAATTTCATCCATTTCATGAGATGACAACCCTCAAAAACAAAAAACAAAAAAAAAACAACTGATCAGCTCATGCTTAAAACATACACCAGTGCAGTACTTACAATTCTTCCTGCCTCTCCTGGAACCCCATCTGAACCAGGGGGACCTAGAGGCCCTTCACTGCCCGGCAGTCCCTTAGACCCTGGAACCCCAGGGATTCCCTGCAATGGAACAAGAACATAACAAAGAAAATTCGTGGAGAATGGAGAACTCAGGAAGAGTAGAGAACTCATGAAAAATAAGAAAACAGAAAACCCAAGGAAAATAAATTTAATAAAATTAACTCCAGAAAAACTAAGAATCTATAGAATAAAGAACGATAAACTCATAGGGAATGGAAACTCTATGGAGAAACCAGGGAGGATGAGAACCTAGAATATAGAGAACCACAAGAAACTCATGGAGAACAGAAAATGTGAGAGAGAATAGATGGCCTATGTGAGGATAGGGAACAATAGAAAAGAACCCACCTAAGAATAGAGAATAGAGGACTTGGGTGAGAAGAGAGAGTTATAGGCTAGGGAGAAACACAGAGAGTAAATAGAGAAAGTGAGAACCCCTAAATAATCCTTGGAAAATAGAGAACCCAAAGAGAATAGAAACTTAATAAACAAAAAGAGATATAGAATTCACACGATAGAGTGAATGAATATGAATATAGAGAACCCAGCATGAAGAATAAGTTAGAAACAACAACACTCACATCTTGTCCAGGTGTACCAGGAATGCCTTTCCTTCCTGGGATACCGGCACTACCCTAAATAGAGTACACACAATAATAAGCAAACCCCAAAATTATCACCATGAACTTACAGGCAAACCTTTAGAGCCAGGTTCTCCGTCAGCTCCAGGTGGACCCTAATATATAACAGTGCAGTACACAACACAACACAGTGCAAGGCTGGCAATAAGTGAAGCCATTGGACACCATTAGTCTCATACCTCCTCCTCCCCTCCCAACCAGACTCCTACTAATTATGTATGTGATAGTACTTTGTAAAGCAAACCTATTGATCACTTGTATAGACATTCTAGTCAACCATTCGCACGACTTCTATGACTAGCACCACATTGTGAACATGCAGTGTGACGTGTGCATCATGTGTACGTGTGTGTGTGTGTGTGACAGTGGTGTATGTGTGTGTGTGCGTGCATGTTTACTTCAGGTCCTTCAGCTCCAGGTACACCCTTCCTTCCCTGCAATGGAGAGACCAAGTCATAACAGACCCACACACACTTTACCAGGTCAACTTACAGGAGGTCCGTCAAAACCAGGTCTTCCCTTGAGTCCAGGTTCACCCTGCAGATCACAACAAAAATATCTAGTAATAGAGTACTTGGATTTTAGGGTTAGAAAAATTGTATTTGGAAGCTGACATAGTATGAACTCTGTGCATTTGGGTAAGGGGTTGTCAAAACTATATATATAGCCGCACTTTCTGATAACTTACCTGTATACCAGGTTCCCCATTTTTACCAGGAACTCCTGGTAAACCTTTACTGCCAGGAACTCCCTATGACAACAACAACAACAACAAACAACAAACAACAACTAACAACAATTCTGCCAAATTGCTGTCCTAACACTTACATCGCCTCCTGGAGGTCCCTTCATGCCTGGCAACCCTTTACTTCCTGGGACTCCATCTATACCCTGATCAATACACACACAAGACAAGGACATGAAGTGATAGCAAATGGACCTTCAAGTAATGAAAAAATACTCGGTAAAACTTAGAAATCTCTAGTTAAATAGCTGGCAAAACTCACAGACCTATGACCGCTTCACTTGACTGCCTAAAAGTCAAGTAATGCATACTGCACATAACCATTGTGAGAATTAAGTAGGTGCTACATCAATGTCTGACCAACCTGAGTTCCAGGAAGTCCAGGTGCTCCAGGCAACCCCTTTCCTCCAGGCACTCCCTTCACAGGTAAACAAGAAGAAATCATCAACAGATCATTCTTATACTAAAGGCTATCTTACATCTTCTCCTGGAACCCCAGGATTTCCAGTGGTACCCATTTTTCCAGGTAGCCCCATAGACCCTGGTATCCCAGGGTCTCCTGGAGACCCATCCACACCTTGTTTCCCAGGAAGTCCTCTACTGCCATGTTCCCCTGGCTCTCCATCTTGACCTGGACTTCCAGGAAGTCCCTATACATTATAAAGGTGAAGAAGAAAAGCAGCTGCTTGGTGAGTTTTCTAATGTGATGATACTGTACCACATAACCCAACTGATTGTATGATGCTGTGTAGTGTAGTGACAAGTTAAACCCTATCTGTTGGCTATGTGTGTATCATCATAACACATGAGAGCTACTAGGATAGAGAAGTTAGATATATACCAGGGATGGTAGATTTAAGACCAAACTAAGAATTACTTTTAATTTATTTTACCTTGCTTCCAGGTGTTCCATCTATCCCTTTTGTCCCGGGAAGTCCTTTTGACCCCTACAATCATTACACATAGCCATGTGTAGTCTTTACAAAATATTACACTTGTTGTTATGCTCTTACTGGGACTCCGGAGTCTCCAGGTGGGCCCTTCATACCATCATTTCCTGGAAATCCCTTTCTTCCTGGTGGTCCCATTGGTCCAGCAGGTCCTGCCTTACCAGGGAGTCCTCTTGAGCCGGGGGTTCCATCTTTGCCCTATTATTGAACAACCAAACAGTCCCCAGTCATGAAACTCCTAAATGATAGTTCTATATCTTACTATACTATTCTCTATTAATAGAAGGAGACAATGCTACAGAGGGGTGGGGGAAGCATGACTAACCGGTAGTCCTGCACGACCAGGAATGCCTTCTCCTGGTGGTCCAGGGTCTCCGTCTCTTCCGTCTCTACCAGGAGTTCCCTGAAGTAAGATAGTTGTATTTGGACTTGTGTGTGAATGGCAATTTATTTGGCTTAAGTTGTATTTGGTGTCTATGAACTCACATCAGTCCCTGGAGATCCATTATCACCCGGTGGCCCTGGCAAGCCTTTTCGTCCTGGTTGTCCCTGATAACGAATAACATTCATTAATTAGCTTGTAGATAAGGAGGGGTTGGGGGTGAAGAGAGAGAGAGTTGCTGGGGGAGGAGTCTTTTAGCATGCACTCACCGACTCTCCGTCTGTCCCATTTAACCCAGGCAAACCAGGAGTTCCCTGATCAATAACAACAACAAAACGTACAGCTTGTGGAGACAGAATGAAATGGTCATGTATGGGATTATATCAACAAACAATATTGATACACAATATTTGAATGCTTACCTTTCTTCCTGGTGCTCCATCTGCCCCCGGGAATCCTTTCCTTCCTGGTGGACCCTGGCATTCAAGTACAATAAAACATTTCAGACATTTTCTTGACATTTGCACACAGACACACGCTTACATTCACCCCCCTACACCCACACCCACACACCCACCCACCCACACACCCACGCACGCGTGCACGCGCACTCACACACATACTACCACATACCATTGGTCCGATAGGCCCAGCGTCTCCAGGCTGTCCATCACTACCCTGTGACAGTCGGGTAAACAATCTATCACTATTTGTGAAAAATGATTGCATCATTAACATACGTCAAAACCAGGGGCTCCAGGATTGCCGTCTCTTCCATTATTTCCTGGAGGACCTTGGATACCCTTCACACGTACATAGCAGCAAACACATAGCAGGTCATCTTAACACCATTTGGTTATGTTTTAAATCTCTTTAATTTGGAATTTTTGTCTCCAGACATTAGTTTATGCGCTAATCATGAAATTACAGTTAAAATTCACAGCCTAAAGTTTTGTAAGGTTGTAAGACAACCACACCCATAACCACACCCACATGCTGTTGTGGGACATCCCTCAGTGTATCCCTATTCCTTACCATTGACCCGTTTAGTCCAGGCATCCCAGGCTGACCAGGTGATCCATCCATACCCTTCATCCCTGGTGGCCCCTAATAAACGAATAGTAGATTAGAACTAGTAACTTGTCGAGACATGGGATGGCAATGAAAAGCGCTTACAGATATTCCTGGTTCACCTTTTCTACCCGGCAGGCCGTCTGTACCGTTCAAACCCTGCGGGAATAACAATACATATAATATTTATATAATGTATTATGACCTCTTGTGCAGATAAGAGATAGACAAAGATTAGGAATACATTGGAAGCCAGATCTAAGTTTACAATAGTAACAAACTCACCAAGCTATATTTGTAGTGTGTGTATGTGTGTATGTGTGTGTGTGTGTGTGCGTGCGTGTGTGTGCGTGTGCCCATCCACTCTATAAGCCACTAGACCACAGAGTGGAGGTTTCCTTTGATGTGTGTGCAGGTAGAATGTGTGTGGTGGTGTCTTCCCCTCTAGAGGTTCTCCACACTTGACACTCTGGCCAACACACACACCACAAGACGATGGACTTACATCCCTTCCTGGAGCTCCGTCATCGCCAGGAAAACCCTTCCTTCCAGGTGGGCCCTACAACAAGAAGTGAGTGTAAATGTGTTTGTGTGTATGTATTAAATGTTGCATTACTCACGTCAGCTCCGTGATCTCCTGGTGTACCCTTTCTCCCAGCAAGTCCTGGAGGTCCCTGTATTATAATTAGACTGACTGAACACATAATTCAAGTTATCTGTAATGCTGCATGTGTGTGGCTTGAAGGCTGTGTGCATGCATGTGATAAGGCTGTGTGCATGCATGTGTGCGTGTGATAAGGCTGTGTGCATGCATGTGTGCGTGTGATAAGGCTGTGTGCATGCATGTGTGCGTGTGATAAGGCTGTGTGCATGCATGTGTGCGTGTGATAGTCACTGAACTCTGGCAAGCTTTGCTATTAAATGGTTGCTAGCTTTCAAGTAATTTTGTGTGTTAAAAAGCAAGTAAAAATTGACAGAGTGCAAGTTGAGGTTGATTTGGTCCATTATGAAGTGTGTGTGTGTGTATGTGTGTGTCAGGTATGCAAATCTCAATGTAAATGAAGTCATGGGTTACATGTGTTATAGGCACGTGCTACTAATTACTACAGCTCAACTCACCAATCGCAATCCAGAAACTAAGTTTAGTGAAATTCTGAAATCATTTCATATTTTTGGTGACTGTTGTGTATTAATGCAATTAGCTAGCTACAACTTAATTATTTTGTCGGAGCATGAGTCAATCCTATAATTAAATATCAGGTCCACATAGCAAGCTGACTCAGTATGAAGCCATGCACACACGTACATACACAACTGACCAACTGTTAGCCCAGTATTTGTGAATTTGATAGTATCTCTCTCTGTGTTAAAGTAGCAGCAATGCATTGTTATCAACTCAACATACCACTGTTCCATTTGCACCTGGTGACCCCTGGGATTGTATAAAAAATATAATGATAATATTCAAGAATTTTTTTAATATTTAACATACCGGCTTTCCAGCTCTTCCTGGTTCTCCCTAGCAACAAGAACAACAACAATAGTAGCATACGGTACTAAGCAATATTAAGTCATCGTACTGATTCTCCAGGCAACCCTTTCCTTCCTGGGGGTCCGATGGGTCCTGCTTCTCCAGGCAAACCTTTTCTCCCAGGAGGTCCAGTAATATTAGGTCCAGGGGGTCCAGGAGGGCCTGGAAGGCCCTTTCTGCCAGGGGAACCAACAATACCTGATGGCCCTTCTTGTCCAGGTGGTCCCTATAGAATTAAGACTAGCTATAATCTCACTATAATATCACTGTTATATGATTCTCACAGCTGGTCCGTCAGATCCTGGGTTCCCCTTCCTGCCCGGGTTCCCAGCTGGTCCAGTAAGACCCTGTAATAACATGCACGGGAATGCCTTGTGAAGAAAACCATCAACTTCAACTGGCATATTGATAATTATATGTACCATGGGTGTGTCAGTGGTAACCATGGTAACAATAGAATAGTGATACAATAATTGTATTTTATGAGACTTGATCTCAGAGTTCGTAATCTTTCTTGTTTCTCCAGTACTAGCTAATACACTTGATCATTTCTTTGAACTACAGATTGCGTGGGAGAGAGAGACTGTAAGAGTTGGTCACTAGAAGCCTTACGAACGCTATTGCCTCATATATTCTCTTCATGTCCCAGATATGTGTGTGTGTGTGTGTGCGTGTGCACATGATGTTTGTGTAAAGGAGTAGTTCAGCGAGCGAGCGAAGCGAGCGAAGCTGACTCTCAGTCGTGTTCAATTGAGATTTCAGATATATATATGTATGTATACGTACGTCAAAATTTTTTGCCCGCGCTTCTAATTACGTAAGTTAGGTAAAGCGTTCACAGTTCCAGTATTTTTCAATTAACTAGCGCGGAGAATCCTGCTGCACTGCCTTACGCAACTTTGTTTATAGCTACTCTCTTCTTGAAACAATTGTGAAGTCTTTGTCAAGCTGTGCTTCTTTGTCACTGCTTTCGAAGTTTATTCAGGTAATTTTGTTATTGTTACTACAATGCATGGGTCCACTTCCTTAGTCTGGGATCAGAGACTTTAGATTCTCTGATGCTAACTGAGAATGGAAAGGGTTACACTGTGCACTACAGTTAGATGTAATTTCTGTCCTATTTTTCTGTAAAAAGAGTCTGCTCGCTCGCCATGCATTTGCGCTATTCGAGCGCACCACTAGTTTATTCTCTATTCACTTGCCTCAGGTCCTTGTGGTCCAGGTGGTCCGTCATCTCCAGGGAGACCTTTTCTTCCTGGGGGGCCAGCTGGTCCCTATAAAGAAATAGCACTATATTATAATTCCTAAGTGGAGAGGGCGGAGTTATTGATTACCGGAGGTCCCGTGACATTCACAAATCCAGGTGGTCCAGGGATTCCCTGTATGAATCACTGCATTGGGGGAACTGAGCAATATGGTGTGATGACCCTTACCTTTCTTCCTGGTATGCCATCAACACCTGGTTCACCTTGTGTACCCTGTGGTAGATGGTCATAACATCTCATCTCATGCAGTGTTGAAATATCGCACATGCTCACTAGCAGTTAGTTACTTGTTCTTTCATTTATAGCTAATATATTTTTAAAAGTTATGATAATTTAATTAAAGTAACTACAGAATCAATTAAGCTAATGCCACCTTTTTATTGTGTATTTAAATTGTTAGTGAACCAATTGTCCTGCATAGAGACATGATATACATGCGGTGCATTAGTAGCATGTGTAATTAAAGTAATGGAATTGAGAGTAAAGACTCTTAGGCCTTAGTACAAACTGGACTTTGTTACGTTATCAAATACCTAATGCTGCAGCTTAAAAGGGCAACACACTCAGACTTGAACAAGAGTTGGGTAACTATATAATTCACAAAGAGCTTACTCAGTGTGAATGCCAAGACAATACTTTTGTGTTTGTCTGTTCAATTGCACACAATAAGCTCTGTGTTGACTCACTCTCTGCTCTTGAATGAAGCTATGAATTGATCAAATAAATTCCTTAGGCTACTTGCTGGCCATTTGTACTGAAGCTCACCACTAGCAATGCTCAAGAGACCACAAGCTGAGCCTCAAGCAGTAGTTACAGTATAGAGTGCAAGGTGAATTGTGCCATACAGAGTATGAAGTATAACTGAGATGTGCACTTACTGGAGGACCTTGTAACATCTGTTTGAATGCTGGGTCAGAGTCGAGCAACTCCTGCAGGAGATCTCTCAAATGAGACACATTACTAACAGCTCTCCTCTCTCGCACTAACGCCACTCCTTCTGCTGTCTCTACTCTCTCCTGCAATCAATGATGATGATGGCAATGATTATGACCGCCTCATGACACCATTCACTTAGAGTGTATAATACATATACATCAGTTTCACTTCTCTTTATTTGGGGATTTTTTTCATTCCAAAATTATATTTATATGACAACAATAATAATAAATAACAATTAAATGAAAGACAATTAATATCTGATAAATAACAGCCAATATTAATATCTGATAAATAACAGCCAATATTAATATCTGATAAATAACAGCCAATATTAATATCTGATAAATAACAGCCAATATTAATATCTGATAATAACAGCCAATATTAATATCTGATAATAACAGCCAATATTAATATCTGATAAATAACAGCCAATATTAATATCTGATAAATAACAGCCAATATTAATATCTGATAAATAACAGCCAATATTAATATCTGATAAATAACAGCCAATATTAATATCTGATAAATAACAGCCAATATTAATATCTGATAAATAACAGCCAATATTAATATCTGATAAATAACAGCCAATATTAATATCTGATAAATAACAGCCAATATTATAGTATCATTTCTAATATTCCACCACTATTACATTCTTTAGCACATCAAATGAAACAATATGTAACAGTGTTCATCTGTACTACTCACATTCAGAAACTAGCAATTGATTTTATAACAATTTTCCCATTCATTCTTTTATTTGTTACTTTATTCTTGTTTATGTTTACATATAGCGAGCACCCACAAGGAGGTGGGGTTTTGAGTCCTGCATGTCAGTGTTAGTATTGGGACTAGTGATGACAAGGTATGATGTCATTAGCTCGATATTGTCATTAGCTCGATATTTTGATTAGCACTTGCAGATGGTGGTATGAGGTCAAAGTACAAGAGTCGGTGTAAATCTCTTAAATAAGTGTTAATTTTGAACAGCTCTTCATGCTTTAGAAAAGTGAAAATGAATTAAATCAGTGTTAATTACTTAAGTGAATTTTCACCTAGAGATCCATTTGCAACCACAGTAGTTAATGAACTGATGAAAATTTTTAATTTTAAGCTTAGCATTTGTGGATTACAATAGTGAGACGCCATTGTTGCTGTGCTGCTGGATATCACAAACTTCTACCTATTGTATTTGAGGACCTAATGTCTAGTGTAATCTGTTGATTTTTTTTTCTACACCAACCAGCGGACACCAACTCAACAAAGTTCTCTATAACTTCATACATCACAAAGATTATCAACATCCCTGAATGAAGCCTTAGTAAGACCCAGCTCACACTAAACTTCCTGAACCACATGCCGAGTCTACTCTGCCTACATACCACCTTCTCCCTGGCAGATGGTTGCGACAACCACTGTCCGGACCTCCACTACTACAACACACTAAATATAGACACTGAAAAACGTCGCCACAAGCACACAAAGAAATGATTCCTTTGAAAATGGTCGGAGATATTTTTTTCTTCCGCTCCTAAATGTGTAGTAAGTAGCCATGGTAACCAGACACTCTGTCAAAAAGTTTCGAGTAATAGCTTGTCTTTTGTTTTAAGTAGCAATAACAAAAGAAATGAAATTTGCAAAGTTAGGTATGTTGAAGAAAAAGAAATTCTTATTTCGCTCCCAGTGATAATAATAGCTTTGAATTAAAGTGTGTGTTTCACAGTGAAACAAACAAAAGTGTTAATTGTATTTGCTGTGACAGAGGAGTGTTTGTCTTCCAAGGAACAGTGGCTCACAAACATCACAAATATTTGACACTGACCTCGCAGTTCAACTTCCAAGCACCCCATTTATATAACAATGATTATGGATTAATTAATGACAAGACAGACCATTTGCTTATAAGAATAGTTTGGATATGCAACCACCAAGAAACCCCACTCCACCATGCCTGGAATCCGCCCTCTGATGCTGCTTTCTCTTACTGGAGAAAACAATTGTGGTGATCTGATATTACAAGTGTGGGTGGACTAAGCAAGATCTTTGATATCAAAATTAGCTCAATGAAAATTTAACCAGTCAGCTGCAATGAACTATATGCATAATGGCCAGCTAAAACTATTGTATTAATAAATTAATGCTTTATTATTTCTATGAGGAGATCGAAAGATAAAATACCTGTTTTGTAGGATTTGCTGAGGAGCAGATAGCAGCCCAGACTAATAGCAACAGCAACTGATGCTTTGCACAGATTCTTCAAATATAAATATTCCATATTAAATATTCAGAAACTCTGATTCAAGAGTGTTCTCACCTTGGCTCAGCCATATTTCCCCTCCTCCAGTTGGAGCAGATTCACAACCCTCAAAAGGACCTTTCCTCACCGCAACAATAGGAATGGTTTTGGGCTCTTTCCAGCACTGCTCAGGTTGAACTCGCTGGTCTAGGATATGAGAAAGTCCTCTCCGCTCACCTAGCTTCTCCAAGCAGCAGACTAGGCCTACAAAAACGCCTGAGGGAGATCGCCGGGTCTCGCGTTGCAGTGGTTTATATGATCCCACCTCGCTGCTGCGGCTGGAAACAGAAGCGTGGGCGTTCAAAACAGCTGGTGGTTTTCACGTCCGAAGCCCAGCCTACCACCTCACACGCCCACTTTTTTGACGACCGAGGCCATACGGCGGGCTGGAGGATGCAGTGTTTGGAGGCTGTCAGAGCCATAACTGGCTTGGGTGGGATGATCTCGCCTGCACTGCGTTATCTGCCGTTACACGCTGCTAGATTATCCCTCTCTCACCGTGCCTTTACCTCTCTTTCTTCCTCACGGCGTATTCCGTGCTGTAGAACGCACAGGTACCTGACGTCATCATCTGTGTGGAGAAGTAGTGTGATGTGGGAAGGGGTAGTCACTTCTCGCGTTCAGGGATTGCTGGAGGGCGTCTGCAATGGGAACAGAGCATCCTTAGCGGAAGCAATAACATTAGGTAAGGTTTGGTAAGAGGTCGGCATCAGTTAGTGGAATGTGCATGATTTATTATGACTGGCATGTATAGTGAAGTCTGTAGTCATGGATATGGGAGGTTGCATTAGTTCTAGCAGTAAACTTGCTACCATAAGTGACATTGTAAGGAGCAGTTTACCAGGCTGCTGTGAATAATTGTATCTTATGGGATGCGACTTACTTCAAAGAGGCTCCCTTCCTGCCCACGCATACCTCACACCATGACTGACTAGTTGTGCTGTTGGTGAAGACCTATGACTAGTGGCTCTAACTGGAGGCAGTTGTTGGAAACTCGTTTCAGATAACTCGTTTAATTGAGTGAGGCAGATGGTAGGGTGCTGGCAAAGAAGCCAACTAATGAGTATGGAGTTACTAGCTATCTATAGCTGCTGTTTCTGAGGTAGTTTTAAGAGATAATACAAGCAGTCCTCCATTTTGTTATTTTGTCCTGCTAGCCTCTTAGTGTGTGTTATTCTTGTGCACTCAATTAATTACTTCAAAACTACTTTCTAATGACGTGCCTTGTGTGCTTTGTCTGCTGTCTAGATCAAAGAGGCCATCCATTGAATGAATGAATGAATGAATCTTCTGTATTATTGAAACATCTCGAATGATAAACACAGTTCAACCAAAATTTTCAGCACAGTACAATTATAGAAAGTATGGTACGATAGGAAGTATGTATTACTACTATTACGTATGTACATTAATTTAAATAGTAATATTCTTTATTTTTGTTGTTGTTTAGTTGAGTCGACGCACCCTGTCAGACATAAACAAGCTCAGTGGTTGCTTTCTGAGATTCTAACTCGACGGAATGAAGATCATGTTTCCGGTAAACTCCGCCCAACCATCCGAGTAAGTTTGTCTGGTCCTCCAGGAGCTGGCAAGTCCACTCTGATAGAGAAGTTAGGGCTACACTTGCTGGAGCTCGGGTTCAAGGTTGCTGTTCTGGTGAGTTGTGGTGCTGGGTATGAACATACTCTAAAGGAATGCTTTAATTAAATATCTTTGGGTTAATTAATAAATATTTTTGGTTTATGGTCTTGTATTCTCACTAGCTGTGTTCATGAATATTACTGGAGTATTAGATAATATTCCATCATTTTACGTGTGAATTATTAGACTTGACTACAAATGTGTGTGTTAATAAATCACTTCTGACGTGAACCCTCAAATTACAGTTGAGACTGAACAACACTAACAGTAACTAGTGCTGATCTAGATTATTAGCCACCAACGGTACCATGTAGAGTGACCACGCCCACTCATGTCAAATGATTAACACTGGTTGAGTTCTGTCTGAAATAGTAGAGCGGATTTGTGTAACAATTGTGCATTTTGTGATAAAAGCATGAAACTTGGTACTTGGCTCCTAGACATCATATAGAATAATTGAAGAAGTGGAGCCATCTCTGATTTGACCTTTGGTGACCTCTAGATGTCAATTTCTTTTACCATATATGGTATTAGTGACGCTTACCAGTGAAAATGAATATTACATGTTTGTGGTGGAATATTAGCAGTTCAACTGTTATGCGACCTTATGATGACCACACCCAATGATAAACATGGGCTGACAGAGTCACACACATCACCACCTCCTTATTTTCTAGCCTCTATCACACCTACCTTCATCAATTGGTGTTGTCGCCTAATGGTCACAAGACCATCAGACTACTAGCAAGCATGTGCAAGAAAAGCCAACATGTGCAGGTAATTACTGGCAGTATAGTGAGCAACAATTAGAATTCTCCCTCTAACAAAATGTCCTCTCTAAATAGTTAGCTGGTTTATACAGGTTGTGTTCCAGATCACAGTACGCACAGCTAAGTGGCTATTGTAGCTACAGGTGTGAGTAATATTAGTAGAGAAATACAAGAGTAATTTGCATTGTAATGTGCAGGTATAATGGCTAAAAGGCATACTTTGGTGGCTACACCACCATCCAAACATTTGAGGATATCAAAGCCGACTAACTGGGATTTATGCGCACTTTGTCAAGTGGACACTGGCACTGCTTTACAATGTCCTGCTAATAATAACATGAGTGCACCCACTGTTGATGGCTATGTTTCATTAATGTCTAATCTCATCGAGTTTGCTGAACTTGGAGAAATACCAATGAACATTGATATAGCAAGACATAATGATGTGGCATGAGGAGGCATACTGCTCGATGGCATAAAGCATGTCGCTTAAAAGTCAACCAGACAAAGCTTAAACGACTACAGCACTCCATGAAATAAAAAAAATGTAAAGGCTGATGGTCCATCACCTATTGCTACTCGAACTACACATAACAAAGTGGATCTCACAAAGGATATATGCTTTCTTTGCAAAAAAATCTTTGCACACATGATATTGACATCAGGGTGCGGAAATGTGCAATGCAATTACAAGATACAGACCTGTTAGCCAAACTCGCTCCTGGAGACATGGTAGCTCTCGAGGCGAAGTATCACAACAAATGTCTTGTAGATCTGTACAACAGAGCAAGGGCTACTACAGACAGTAGAAATGCTGATACTGGTAATGATGCTCATCTCAGTGGCATTACATTTGCAGAGTTGGTGATGTTCATAGAAGATACTCGCAAGGAAGAAGAGAGTATTCCTACATTTAGACTGTCTGATCTAGCTCACTTGTACAAAGATAGACTAAAACAACTAGGAATTTCTGTTGATGGTCGCATTCACACATCTCGATTGAAAGCTAGATAGTTAGCAGCAATACCTGATCTACAGTCTCACTCACAAGGAAGAGACATGCTGCTCACTTTTGATGTTGGTGATGCTATTAAGACAGCATGTGATCATGACAGCAATGCAATGCTATTAGCACGAGCAGCTCAGTTGGTTCGCAGAGAAATGTTAACCAAAAAGTTTCATTTTGATGGATCATTCAAACCTGAATGCCAACAACAGTCGGTACCAAAATCTTTATTTTCTCTTGTAAACATGATTCTCAGGGGTCCAAATATTGAGCATCAGTCCGAGATTGGCACTGTGGCTGGACAAGTGCTCTTGTCCAAGCAAATATTGCTAGCAGGTACAGCAGATTCTTTTGTCAAGGCAAGTCATGTAACAAAGACAAGGCATGCACACCAAGTTACTGCTGCAAGCTTGCACACTCTGCTACAAAAAGCATACTCTGAGGATATAAATGCTGCAGAAATGGAAGTCCTAACATTGGAAAAGTGGTGTGAAATACGTTCTCAGGAGAGTGTCCAATTTAGTTACTGGCACAAAACTCTGACACTTGAAATAACTCTGCTGTTATTCATCAGATTCCTTCGGAAGGCAACTTCCAGCTCTATGTGGAATCTTTGACCAAAATTGTGCCTCGGATGTTTGTGCTGAACCATACACATTATTCCAGATGGCTTCCAGTGCATATTCGGGACATGATGCAGCTTTCAGATAAACACCCAGCAATTCTTGCTGAATTTGAAGCGGGAAAATTCACTGTGAATAAAACAAGGAACACATTTTCTGCCATAGTACTCGATCATTGTCACGAGCAGAACAATGCTATCGTCAAGCAATCTGGAGGGGCAATAGGTCTAACAACTAAAGTGCATTGAGACGTTGGATGGTGGCTGGCCCAGAGGTAGCAAGAATGGTTACAGAGTTGGAGAAGTGTGTAATGGAAACACAAGCTAGTGTCGGTGACCATAGCCATCACGAACAGTGTGCAAGTGTACAGACTGCATTTATTTCAGAAGTGGCATCACTCACTGCTGTGTTAGAAGAAATGGGGAACCCATTTCTGGAGAAGAGTGATGATCTCTTAGTGTTGGATACGAGGGACATCATGGATCGCTCTGTTGGAGACACAGTAAGAAGGGCTGAAACCCTAGGCATCCAACAATATAAAAAAGTTCATCAAGGAAAGGTTAACCGAGTGTACTGTACCTATCACAGAACTGCTGTCCAAAAACAAGTTGGCACTGTTTAGTTCTAAACAAGCTAGGACCCAGTCTAAGCAGAAAATGCAGATCAATGCATTAAAAAATGATTGTAATCTCTTCTCACGACTATACATTGCTTGTCAAATGAGGGATGGTGATCTTGACACCTTCTTCAAACATGAGAATCAAAATAGCCCACCATCACTTTCACTGGGAGGAAAACTTAGGTTTGGCACAAAGGCAGATCTTCACTGTATTCAGTTTGAAGAAATCCAAGATATGAACGGCCCTGTGGTTAATGTCAAGTTGTTTGATGGTGCAGCTGTTGTCCAGATGCTTCGTCCTGGGCTAACTAAGACATTTCAAGAGTATGCTGATACGATATTCATGCCATATATATCTTCACAGTTAAAGAGTGTTGAACGTGTAGACATTGTCTGGGATGTGTACATTCAAGACAGTTTGAAGAGCACAACTAGGCAGAAGAGAGGTAAAGGAGTCAGAAGAAGAGTTGCTCCAACCACAACAATCCCACATAACTGGAAGGATTTCCTAGGTCTGGATGAGAACAAGTCAGAGTTGTTCAGTTTTTTGGCTCAATGTGTAAGAAGTCTCTCCACAGAAGAAGGCCAATGTGTCTACACAACTCATGGATGCAATGTGTTAGCTCTGTAGTTGATGCTGATATGACTTATCTAGCTCCTTGCTCTCATGAAGAAGCTGATACTCGCCTACTTCTACATGCAGCAGATGCAGTACAGAAAGGCTTCAGAGAAGTGTGCATACGCACTGTGGATACAGATGTAGTAGTATTGGCAGTAGCAATGTTTGATCGTATTGACCCTGAAGAGTTTTGGATAGCATTTGGTACTGGATCTAATTTCCGTTATATACCAGTCCACAGCGTGGCTGCTTCAATGAACCCAAAAGCACGTGCTACTCTCCATGAGTTTCATGCATTCACAGGGTGTGACACTACATCATCATTTGCAGGAAGAGGCAAGAAGACAGCATTTAATACATGGAACGTTTTTCCCGAGGTCACAGGAGCTTTTGAAGACTTACTGCACATGCAAGAAAACTTTGATAGTACTACCATTTCAACTTGCAACGTTTTGTAGTTTTAATGTATGACCGCACTAGTGACATTGCAGAAGTTAATGAAGCCAGAAAGCATCTTTTTACACGAAAGTCAAGAAGCTTAGAAAACCTCCCACCAACACTAGCTTCCCTAGAGCAGCACATCAAAAGGGTTTGCTACCAATCCAACTGCTGGAATCAAGCTCTGATTCCTAAACCTAAACTTCCAAGCCCAGGAAATTGGGAGTGGAAGAAAGAGCAAACTGGATCGGAACCGGTATAGACAACCCTCTCAGAAGCATCACGGTATGGACAACCCTCTCAGAAGCATCACGGTATGGACAACCCTCTCAGAAGCATCACGGTATGGACAACCCTCTCAGAAGCATCACGGTATGGACAACTCTCTCAGAAGCATCACGGTATGGACAACCCTCTCAGAAGCATCACGCTCATGTTCTGAACTTATTCACTGCAGTTGCAAAAAAGGGTGTGCCAGGAGGTGTAAGTGTTGCAAGGCAGCCCTCAAGTGCACTACACTATGTTTTTGTTCTGGTGACTGTCATATACATGAACTCTAGCTATAATCAAGTTTCGGTATACTTTCAATAAAAACTTCCATATATGGTTAAAAAAACGTCTAGAGGTCACCAAAGGTCAAATTGGGGGTGGCTCCACTTCTTAAATTATTATTCAGAGCCATGTACCAAGTTTCATGCTTTTATCACAAAATGCACAATTTCACTGATATTTAGTGCAAATCCGCTCTACTAAAAGGAATTTCTTGAGGCATCCAGAAGCTGTCAACATGGAGGAAGGACTGTTTCATGCTATAGATGGCTTCCTCCCTCCCTCACTGGTCTAGCCTCTTCCTGGCCTTTGTTGTGGCCCAGCATTCTTTTACAGCAACCTGTGATGTCATTCATCTCCATGGCAACTAGTAAACTTACAACCTCTAGTCATTTTGGTAGACAAAACAATATGGTACTAAGAACTCCTGGATGACTTGGATAGCACACGAGTACATACGTATATAACATACAGCAATTATTGTAGGAGTCAGCGTGCAATATGGGGAGATGTTTCACAAGCACGTGTAAGTGTTTTTACGAGCAGAAGGTGAGTGAAAATACAACTGTAAAGTGAAATGTCACCCCCATATTGTATGACGAGTGTTTATTATACATTCCCCAAAACAGTCTATGAACTGTTTCAAAGCCTCGTCGTTCAGAGGTACAAGTCCACATACTTCTAAAAATTCAGTTATCCAGAACTACACACGGGTGTGTTGGAGCGTTCCATATACAGCACTCTAATATTGAACGGTTGCATGTGAAGCTGGAGTACTTGAGGAGTGTTTAAATATATTGACACATCCCGAGTTGTACTTTACTGAATTGTGATTTCTGTTCCATAGACAGTTGATCCAACTTCAGTGAGGACGGGCGGTTCTATCCTAGGAGACAAGACCAGGATGACTCGACTAGCACACGAACAGGGAGCCTACATCCGGCCGTCTCCCACCTCCGGCAGTCTGGGTGGAGTCACACGCAGCACTAACGAGGCCATCATGTTGTGTGAAGGTGAGAGTCGGTAGAGAAGGATGATACTCTAGTACTAATGTGTGTGTGTGTAGGAGCAGGCTATGATGTGGTGCTGGTGGAGACAGTGGGCGTGGGACAGTCAGAGACAGCAGTTAGTAACATGGTAGATGCCTTTGTGTTGGTTATACCTCCAGCTGCTGGCGATGAGCTGCAAGTTAGTGCTGGTTATTTATAGCATGAACAAACTTAACCACACCCCTAATCTGACGACATGAGTGTTAACTTAATTAGAGGGTGGGGACTTGATTGCATGCCAGCGCTTTTTCAGACACCATTAAGACTTGGCAGTCCAACTTGATGAGTGCGTATGTGTGTGTGACAGGGCATCAAGAGAGGTATTGTGGAAGTGTCAGACTTAATTATCGTCAACAAAGCCGATGGAGACCTCTTACCAGCTGCCAGGCGGATTAAGGGGGAGTATGTGAGTGCTGTGAAACTCAGCAGAAGTAAAAGCAAGCACTGGAAAACACAAGTATACTAGCCTTCTGACCACACCTTACCATGTTTGTGAGTTGCCTATTTCCATTCATCAGGTTCTGATGGCTTCAGCTCAGGAGAATGAAGGTGTGGCAGAGATGTGGGAAACCCTTTACCAGTTCATCCGTGTGATGAAGGTAAGTCTGTATGTGTGTCCATGATTGTGTATTAACTAGAGATGCACAGGAAAATGCAGAATTTGACAGCAAGCGACGGATGCAGCAGAGACTGTGGATGTGGACACACATCGATGGAGAACTTGGAAGGAGGTGCGGAAACTAAGGGAGTCGCACGGTGGCTAGGGTTTATCAACTCTAAAAATTGTGCTTTTTAACCTTCTACGCTTTACCTATCATGTTATCTAATTACATGGTATTTGTGTGCGTGTGCAGGTTTAGGAGTGATCCTAAATTGGTAGCTCACATTCAGGATATGGAAGAAAAGGTGTTGAATGGGAGGTGTGCTCCAGGAACTGCCTCAGATATACTAGTGGACACCTTCTTAAAATCAAACTCTTCATGACTATCTCATTCACAACCAATACCATGTTTTAACTCCATTTTATTTTATTACTGGGCCGGCTTTTTATAAACCCATTACCAGATATATTGGCATGGCTATACCTTACCATCTCACATGGCAACTTCTGAGAAGAAAGCTCTAGGAAAGAAACGGCGGCGGACAGATCCGTCGGGAAAACGTAGAAAGTGGAAAGAACCCAAATGGAAGGAAACAATAAAGGAAGTGGAGGAATTGACTTCCCAGTATGAAACACTCGACTCCCTGCGACTGGCTAGTTTTGCGGAGCTACCGATTTCAACGTCCACTAAACGAGGCCTCCGTGCTTGCGGCTACGCTGAGCCTACTGATATACAGAAGACAGCCATTCCTTTGGCCCTAAAAGGAAAAGATGTGTTGGGAGCAGCTAAGACAGGCTCAGGTAAGACCCTGGCATTTCTGATTCCACTCTTAGAGTTGTTGTGGCGGGAACGCTGGAGTGCAATGGACGGCATAGGAGCTCTTGTGATTTCTCCCACCAGAGAACTGGCCTACCAAATATTTGAGGTACTCAGGAGGGTTGGGGCTGGACACGATTTCTCTGCTGGTCTGGTCACAGGAGGGAAGGATATACGGATGGAGAAGGACAGGATATTGCAGACTAATATATTGATTTGTACTCCGGGTCGTTTACTACAGCACATGGATGAAACCGTCAGCTTTGAATGTTCGTCTTTGAAGATGCTAATCCTAGATGAGGCTGACAGGATACTGGATTTGGGCTTTGAGCAAACTATGAATGCTATTATCCAGAATCTCCCGGCAAATCGGCAGACTCTCTTATTCTCGGCCACACAGACCCAATCAGTGCGTGACTTAGCTCGCTTGAGTCTAATAGATCCAGAGTATGTGTCAGTGCATGAGAACTCCAAGTACAGCACACCTCACAAGCTCGTCCAGAACTATGTGGTGTGTGAGCTCCCTCGGAAGCTGGGTATGCTGTTCTCCTTCATCAAGAGCCATCTTGGGAATAAGGTGATCGTATTCATGTCCAGCTGCAAGCAGGTCAAGTTCACGTACGAGACGTTCAGACGCATGCGTCCTGGGACTCCGCTAATGGCGCTGTACGGGAGACAGAAGCATCTGAAGAGGATGGGGATTTACAATGACTTCTGCAAGAAAAAGTCCTCAGTGTTACTGTGTACCGATATTGCCGCTCGAGGGTTGGACATTCCGTCTGTTGATTGGGTGGTGCAGTTAGACTGTCCGGAAGATGCTAATACGTACATTCACAGAGCAGGGAGAACGGCCAGGTACGAGAAAGGTGGGCGGGCATTGCTATTTTTGCTTCCTTCTGAGGTAGAAGGTATGCTCAAAGAGCTTCAGGCTAAGAAAATACCGATTGATGAGCTCAAAATAAACCCAAAGAAGACAGTCTCTATAGCGAAGAAGCTGTCTGGTTACTGTGCCATGGACATGAGTGTTAAACAATGGGCTAAGAGGAGTTTCATCTGCTATCTGAAGTCTGTCCACTTGCAATCCAACAAAACTATCTTTGACGTCCACAAACTCCCCATTGAAGAATTTGCTTTTTCCTTGGGCCTTCCAGCAGCTCCTAGGGTGAGGTTTCTTTATAAATCCACCACTCGTAATAAAGCTGAGTCAGGAAATGATGTGGAAGAATTGGTAGGGGAAAAGTCCGGTAGAGAAGATGAGGAGGGGGAGAGTGAAGAGATAGAGGAGGAGGAGGAAGAAGGTGGGGCTGGGTTGTTTGGAAGTGATGGTGAAGGGGAGGAGGAGGAGGAGGAAGAAGGTGGGGCTGGGTTGTTTGGAAGTGACAGTGATGGTGAAGGGGAGGAGTCTCAAGTTTTGTTCTTGAAGAGGTAAGTGAAAGAGGAGGTGGGAAGGGAAGTGCTCTTGGGACAAATATTTTGCAGTAGAAGTGGTGCTGACGATACTTTACCAATCTCCACTGGGTTGTTTGGTGTGCACTGCATTGATATACAAGTGGTAAGGTTTTTTTTCTTGGAGTCGTGCAGTGTTTTTTTTTTTGTTATTCCTTTTTCTGAATTGGGTAAAGTACCTCTCATATGAAATATAACTCCTTGCAATACACGCCCACTCATATTATCAAGACCAACAATGACTGATATTTATGTGAGTATTGTGTGAGTCTCCACCCTCTTGTGTAAGTGTTTTGTCTGAGTAACCCCAGTGAGCTGAAAGCATGCCTTTGGGTGCAGAATGTGAGGGGAGTATCCTCTCCCACTCATTGGTGCACCAGTCATGTGACTAGAAGCGTACTAGCTGTTTCTATTGCACACAAGGAGTTAGTTATTTGCAGAGGTAGTTTGAGCTATTCTATTTGTATCTGCTATGGTCCCATGGTACAGTAGGCAGTGGTACTGGCAACTCTTGTTTGCTGTCAGTGACTCCAGCTACAGGTCTGACCCTTGATTTAAATGACCCTTACCATGTCAGTTCCTATTGGGTCAATTTATTTGTCTTTAGCACTATTGCTTGCAATCCTTTACCATGTATGAAGATCCTACCATGTGTAATGCTCTTAATCATAGTCCAATAATTTTTTTTTAATATTCTTAGTAGCTCAGGGGGGGGAATGGTATAATGCCTTTTTTTTCTTCTTTTTTTCTTTTTTCCCCCCTTTTCTTTACGGTTATTACATTTTTGTCTATTTATTTTTACTCCATAAAGTAAACGTATAATTCAGTCTCCTTGTGTCTTGGCTTGTTTCTTCAGAGTAATTCCAGCTTCTGGTGGCTTGCCTGATGCAAGAGAAGCTTCAGAGTTGAGCAAGAAGACGATGCCTGACAAGAAACCGGCCACCAAAGTTGCTTCTCTCAAGAAACTTCTGAACAAGAACATTAAACTCAATTCTCACGTCAAGTTCGATGAAGAAGGGGATACAATGGAGGACAGCTCAGGGAGGTATTCTGATCTAAGAGAAAAGGAAGAAACAGATTCTGATTCAGAACTGGGTGATTCTATAGTTCCGGTTCCAATTTCTGAGTATGAGACTGGGCTAGACAAAGTTAAAGTTGGAGGGATAAAGATATCTCGAGCCCAGCAGAAGATCTCTGAGAGAGACAAGGTGGATAAGAAACTAGAGATGCAGCGAATCAAGCAAGCCCATAGAGAGAGACGGCTGAAGAAATGCAAGAGAAGGACACAAGAAGATACATCTGGCCAAGTTGTGCTTGATACTAATGCAGGAGGTGTGGCCAGTGGAATGGAAGTGCACAGTTTGCCATCAGATTCTGAGGATGAAGTGTCTACCAAAAGAATTCGAACTTGTCAAGATTCAGCAGCAGGAGAAAGTCATCAGTTAGGAGTGGCTTTTGAGCCAGTGTTGAAAGATGATGAAGAACTAGCCAAACATTTACTTGGACTCTGAATTGATGCTCTCTTCATTTTCAATTTATTTTTGTCATACATTTTTATTCTATTTAAATGAAATAGATGGTAAAAGTCACAAAAAGTCAGTCAAAATGTACATTGTGAGTGAGTGGGTGGGAAGTTGAGTGGGTGGGAAGTTGAGGTGACATAAAATGAGAGCTGGCCTGCATTGTACAGTGCTGTCTGTCCAGTTCAACCAGTATATCGTGTGGAGTGACCCACACATCTGGGAGTGCACTCCGGTGACTGGTTCATGCTCTGTTTGAACAAAAAGGGGGAAAAGCTGCAACTTTCATGTGATTAGTTAAGTGGAGTGTGAAAGTGTTACTAGTCAAGATTGTTAAGTTTTCAAAAAAGACCGTGCTTGTAAGTTCATTGTTCTAGATGCTCCCTCTCTCACTCAACCACCACCACTACTTCGCTGTCCTCCTCGGGATGAATGTTTGTCATCTGCAGTCGTCTCATTCTCGCGTACTCCTTCACTTGACCTTCAAACTTGAAGGTCAGCTTCCTGTCCTGTGCCTGGCTCAGGATCCCTTCTCTGAAGTAGCTGGTGATGGTGGCGACCAGCTGCTCATAGTCGAAGCTCGGGGTGTTGGTAAACTTCCCCCAGAGCTGCGCCACTTCCACCGGCCGGCTGATGCGGAACTCAAACTCGTAATCCGTCCAGTGGATGAGCCGGTTGTTGGTGGACACGAGTAGATCCAGTAGGAACTGCCAGAGCTGGGGGTGAGAGTTTATGTCGCTACAGGAACCTGCAAGAAGGAGGAGGAGGAGGAAATAAGAAATAAAGTGTAAATGTCTTGTATTCATATAAATTTGCTGCACTTTGTCTGATATTGCTAATGTTGTTATTTAATCAATCATTCTCTGCAGAAGTTGAAACACTGAGTTCAGTCTATTACATTCCCACTGCCTGACTCCTTTACTGCAAATTCTCACTGCCCTGCTCCTGGACAAACCTTGACTCAATACTCAATCTGCCTGTCTGTGTATGTTGTACAATAATAGACTATCATAATATGTTCAAAGAATTTGGGAAGTACTTTACAAAGTAGGACATTCTACAAAATCATCGACAGACTGACTGTCGTGCATTGCCTGTCAAGATCACTGGACCGTGCATTGCCTGGCCACGTCCCCTTGCCTGGCCATGCTCCCTCGGCTCTGAAAGTGTGGCCTTGTATTGAAAACAACATTGATTGTTACACAACTCTAGACCTGAACTGACCATCTCCCCACTACACAAACAAACCATCGGTCCATTTGACCACACAACCGGAGTTTCAATCTCCGCCAGCTCTCCCTCCCTCCCTCCCCTCCCCCCACCTTTCTCTTGCAACCACAATGCCTTCAGTTGACTGACTCATTCCTCTATCCCAGGGCCTCTCCCCACCATCTTCCATTTCTCCCTTTTACTGTCAACAAGAACTGAATCAACTATCATTGCATCACTAGGGAAAGGCCACAGACTAGAAACAATTCTCTTTGCCTGGGGCATTATTTATAGAGTGAAGGAGACATTTATCTGAGAGTGTGGGGGGAAAGAGAACCGTTTCTATGTTGCCTCATCCTGGATTACACAAACAGTCCAAGACAAAGGGAGTTGCCAAGTAGTGAGGTAATAGTCAAGGAATGGAGGGATTCCTCCCATATCTGGCTACCCACACTTTGGGACTATAATGAAGACCTATTTTGACTGGTTGCCAGGAGAATCAAACCACAGGTTTTACCTCACCAAAGTGAGTGAGTGTGAATTATTTCACAGTGGGAAGTCTTTGATTATAATCCTGGTCTGTCTGGGAGGTTTGTCCATATACGGCTGAGCTCACAGGTTGAACCTGTGCATGTGTGTGTGTGTGTGTGTGTGTGTGCGCGTGCCTGGGGGAGCTAGAGTAAATTTACTCTGATTGGTAGTGACCCCACTGATGTTTGGTTGACCTTGGTTTGACCCCAGTCAGGTATCCAGTCTTGAGAGGCCAGTGTTCATAAACACAACACAGAGTAAGTGTAGCTACCCAACCTTTGTGCAATCAACCTCTCGCCAGCCCATTCAAGCTCACTTCCTCCCAGACATCTATACAAGGAGGTGTTGGGGGGGGGGGGGGGGGGGGGGGCACAGATCAGTGAAACCAAAGAGCAGCTGAAGCTGGGGGACCATGTGAGCTTAGCTGGCTGGAGTGCCTCTAGCAATCTGCATTGAAGTAAAGTGAGCTTCAAGCTATACATGTGTCCCTGTTGAACCCAACAGAGCTAGTGACCTTTATTGATAAAACAACACAATACTTGGTACTGCAAGTGTTCGTGTGCATGCATGCAATTCCTGGTCATCTCCACTTCAACATGAATATATTAGGTCATTGGATCTCTACAGCCATAATCACATGAGATGTGTCTGTTTGTCCCAAACAAAGCAATAGCCACACGGTCAGCTCAAGGCCACTAGCAAACCTTCTTGTGCTAGAGGCGTGTCCAAGAGACACAACAACTCATCAGTTGCTGGGAGAATAGCATCATGTGGGCTAACTCCATTTAATACGTCATAATGCACAATTCATGGCATAATACACTCTGTGTGGTTTATCCAACTCAAACACTTAGTTCAAGAGATCTTACCTCTAATTTACACCCTCACTACTCTCTCTCTCACACATACACACACACACACACACTCATACCTTGTTCTGAGCCGGTCTCGCTGCCTCCCTCTCTCTCCTCCATATCGGACATGGCTTCTCTACGTCCCTCCATCAAGACTCCTCCCAGAGCAGTGTGAATCCCCTCCAAGCTGCTCTGCCCCTCCTCCAATAACGAGGAGGTGGGGCTCATGCTTCCGTTGGTGAGAGATTCGCCCGAGTGTTTCCTCCCATTGCTCAGGGACCCCCCAGAGAGCTTCCTCAGGGGGCTGTGCCCTCGTTTATCCCGCGAAGGTTTGTGTCTTCTCTTCCTTTCTTCTACAGCACTTCTACTAATTCCATAAGATTGGTGAACTTGGAGAAGATGAGCGTGATAGGGAGACAGACATCCTTCCAGTAATGAACTCCCCCCAGATCCCTGAGATGGCGCAGCCACGACACTGCCCCCCTGGGGGGGTTGGGGGCTACTCCCTTGACTCAGAGGGGTGGGGCTCCTCCCTCTACCTGGGGAATGTTGCAGAGATCCGTAAGTGCTGTGGTAAACGGTCGTGTCGCTGGTTGACCTCTGTTTCTTGGACAATGGCGGATAGTCTGGATTTCCTTCCATTCCTTCGTCCATGGGACTGCTCCTCCCACTAGAGAGAGAGGAGGTAGATGGCGGGGCAGGCGGTATCGCCGAAGGCAGGGGAGGTTGCAGCAGAGACGTCAGTTTCTCTGGGACAGACTGGTGTCTTTTCCGACTGTTGGGGGACACAGGCTGAAGCTTGTGGAGGTCAGTGTTGAACTGAGCGTTGTCTGTGAGCCAGGAAGTGGTGCTTGGGATGGTGGGAGGGGCTATGAGGCTGATGCGAGGGGGGGAGGAAGTGAAAGAAGGAGTCACGCTGTTTCCGTTTACAATGTTTGTGGGCGTGGCTATGGATGTTGGCAGTGAGGTGTGAAGTGGGAAGGAGTAAGTATTGGTTATGGCGGAAGAAGAGAGAGATGATGATGACGAAGAAGAAGAAGAGAGAGGTGGTGAGGAGGTAGAGGAGGATGGTGAGGGAGAGGAAGTGGCATTGGAAGTAGCCAAGTAGTAGAGAACTTTGGGTTGCTGAGGGAGGAAGAAAGCTCCTGCAGGAGAAGGAGTGGGCGTTGGCTGAACTTGGCCGAGTTGCATTGAACCAGTGGCAGTGTACGGATTGATGACCGTGTACGCCGAGCCTAACGGGTTGTAGTACACAGGAGGAGTGGCTGAAGTCGCGCCCATGCTAGTTGGGAGGATAGTTTGAGGGAACATGTACGGGTTGACCACGCCTGTGGTGGCGGAGGTCAGGTTGCCCGGGAATAACGAGGCAGTGTTTATGGTCGTTACGCTGCCATCTGCCAGCTGCACAGGCTGGCCCGCCATCAGAGGATGATTGAGCATGTGCAGTTGGAGTTGTTGAGTGAAGGAGGCGGAAGCGACGGCCTGTGCTTGCTGCCAATTCATCTCCCTCTGCAGCTGCTTTTCCTGCCTCTTCTGCTGCCATTTGCTGATCTGCTGGTCAATGACTTTACCGTAAGACTTGGCCCATGACAGGTTCTCGTCTAAAAACAGTTCCTTCCTCCGCTCAAAATCTCGCTGCTTCACGTATGACCCAGGGTCAGACTTCCTCCTCATGTACATCGCATCATTGGACTCGTCTGAAATGACTAACTTTGTCTTCAATAAGTTCTTCAAGGTCTTGGGGTCGCTCTGCACACTCTGTCTTCTCTTGTACTGCTCGCAGAGAAGAGCTTGCTTGATGGCCACGTAGCTAGGAGGACATTGTTCAGAAGTGGGCAGAGGGTTCTGGCAGTTTTCTGCCAATGTGAAGAGTTTGCTGTCAGACCCCCCACTGGAGTGACTGGTGAGAAAGTGCTGAGGAAGACTGGATCTACGGTCTGCTATCTTGGGCAAAGAATCCATATGGACTCCAATATCATCACTTGTCCCACTTAAAAAGTAGGCATGGTTAGCATGGTGGTAAGAGTGCTGGGAGGAGGAGCTGGCTGGCAAAGTGAAACTGTTTCTTCCTCCATTTGCCTTATACTTGTGAACTGTATAGCGAGGGACGACCCTGCCCCCGGGTTTGGGCATCGGGAACTCCTGGGTGACCAGAGGAGACACTGTCTTGTACGGCAGAGGACTGTCAGCATCAGCTTTGTGTTGCACTTCCATGGGAGCCCCAGCCCCACCCCCACTAGCAGCATCCTTGAGCTGCTGGCTGTACTTCACCTCTTGAGGAGACTCCATTGGAATATCTACCACTCCAGTCTCCTGCCCAACTACACACACAAAGAAAATATTATTAATTATTGTTATAAATACAACATAGCAATACTAACAAACACCAACAACAACAACACACTATAGAACAACAACAACAACAACACACTATAGAAGTAGTGGAGGATTTATCTTCAATAGGAACATCCTAAAAGCACAACAGTCCACGTGTAATCCTTCTCAACTGCTGGACAGTCACTGAACTGGTCCACTACTCTACAGTCTACAGAGACGATAGCTCAGAGGCACACAAACCCAGAGAAATGCACTCCTCAACAAGGTCTGCAAGTTCAGGACATTGAACCTATCTCTGCCATGCCTTGCTTTGATCTCAGCTAGACTGCTAAGAAAACATCACGCACGACATCACTGAGAAAACACGAGAGCTGGCACTAAAAATGAATTTTTTTGGAGGTAGGCTCCAGTGTTTGTAAAACATGCCGTAGGTCAACACTACAACACGAGTGCACCGCCAGCTACTCAACACTGAAACTGTAAAGGTCGGAGAGGTCATGTGTGATAAGTCCAACCTCTGTGTAGACCATTGCTATTGTGCATAAACACTGAGAGAGGTGGTCAAGTTTGGGACGCTCACTCGCTGACTGACTGGCAAAGACCCACCCAATATAGGACATACAAACAGTAAATCCTGTTATTAGCAAATAGATGGCAAGTTCCTGGTAATAACAACATACATGTGTCCCTAGCAACCAGGTTCAATCAGTAATAAATCCCTAGCAACCAGGTTCAATCAGTAATGAGTCCCTAGCAACCAGGTTCAATCAGTAATGAGTCCCTAGCAACCAGGTTCGAGTCCCTAGCAACCACGTTCAATCAGTTGGCAAGTCTTGAGCGACCAGCTCATCAACGAGGCCCTAATAACCAGGGACCCCTCAGCAACGAGTCAGCAACCAGGCCCCACAGCCCCTAGCAACCAAGGCCAATCAGCAATGATGATCCCTAGCAACCAATTGGCAATTGTATGCAAGAGCCTGTCAATTATCTGGTGACTGGCTAACTCTTCTCACATTGTTCTCTAATTCTTTGCAACCTGATACTTCCTCCTCGTACATGGATACATTGGATGCCACAGTAGCACGAGCTTCACATGGTCATACTCTCCAACAATATCATTAGTGCACACCAAATATTTGCATGAAATATGCCCTCAAAAAAAAAATCTGATGAGAAGCCACAGACTGGACTGTGGAGGCAAGAGATTGATAAGGCTGCAGAGAACATCTATAATCTCAGCTCACAACCACAGACCTTGTACATGCACCTAATCCACTGCGGTGGCAATATGCACATGACATGCGGTCCAGGCATCTCCAGAGTTGATAGGGGACGTGCCGTACACAGCAGATACTCTCTAAGGACCGTAAGTAACTCCATAAAAACAACAATAAACAGGATAGGATACCATGCCAACAAAACATAAAATGGGAACATCATTGCGATTATTGAAGCGAATTGGTGTCTCTAGGTTCACACGTTGGCTGGCTACCCGTTCAAGTATCCCATTCTCACACTTAGCTCCTTTAATTCACTGTTAATTAAGCCAGACTGAAACTACTAATGGGTTAATTTATAACAACAACAACAGGAACAGCAAAACAACAACTTTTGTCTCACAAAAGATAATTTGAGTCTCACCTTCTAAGTTAGCCTGACACCAGAGAATAGCTCCAGTCTGCATGATGACAGCCAAGACTCCTTCTCGAATCAGAGACTCTCTCTTCTCGACCCACAGCCAGTCCCAGAACTCGGCCAGCTTGGCAGCCTCCACACGAACAGTGACGGTATGAGACAACTGCTCCATCCCGGTGCTCACGGAGCTCACCAGAGCAAAGTTGGCTCCAGGGCTGTCAAACGTCATCTTTGAAACTTCCGATGCTCCACGCTTGGATTTGACCAGGAATGCCAGCATGTGGTGATCCACGACACCTCCCGTAGGCAAATCCAACTCTTCATCTGAACATGCAAACACACCAGAAATAAAAGCTATGTTCTATTCTTACATAGCAGTCAGTCCACACCCCCTAGTTCAGTGACAGGTCTACCTTCACGCCATGCAGCTTTCAGATGCTTGGAGTGAACCAATCCATACAAGTGCGGTAAGAAATTTGTTAACATGTGACACTTTAAAATCATTATAAAATATTATTATTATTATTATTATGATATAAATTTTATTTATTTATTTATTATTAGTAGTAGTATTGTTGTTGTTATTATTGTTTATTATTATTGTATTTATTATTATCATGATTATCATATTATTATTACTACTGCTTATAATTTATTTCCCTAATCAAATTTAATTATACTAGAAATTTAAAGAGAGAGAGAGAGAGACAGGGGAGGGGGGGGGGGGGGGGATAGAGAATAGACAATGGCTGCTCAGATAGTCCAGATTCAATATAAAGAGTTCAAAAATAAGATGATGCAAACATTACTAAGAAAGCCAGCACTAATGCAGTTACTCCACCACCAACTGACGCATGAATAGCCAAGGTCCTCCAGCCAAGGTCAGCTCACTTCTTCATTACATTCAAACTACCTCTGATGTACGCTGATACAATACATTTCAAAGATCAACGATTTAAAGACCACCACTAATCACCACTAATAATGACATTCCACGTGGGAAAGAAGCTCCTCTATGACACCAGCAACTCTCCCCCTCCCACTGGCACAACTCTTAAAAATGCATTTTTTAAAGGGAGCCAAGTCAAGGTCAACACATTACACAATGCATCCCATAGAGGGCTCTCAGGACTGCAGTGCAACCAGCTCGTTAGCCAAATACGGAACAAGGCTGCTGCTTGACACAGCTCAAGTCACGTAGCACTGAGCGCACCATTGTTTAGGTCTGGAGGGAGATCAAAGGTTACGAGGTAACCCGGGAATCCGCCCACACCTGTACTCTCACGAGGTCGCTACATGTAGTTTATAGTCTTCTGGCAGCGAGAGTGTGGAGTGGCGGCTTTGTGACCCCGTGAACTGCAATGCCCTAAAGCAAACCGTCAAGTAAGGTATTCCAAGAATTGGAAACAACATCGCATATGTACATACACACGTAAGTGCACATGAGTATGTGTGTATGTACTTATGCATTCATGTATAGGAAGAGTTCAACTAGACAATCTCCAAACAGTTCTGCTATAGGTGCTCTGGATAGACCCAGTATAAATACATTACACAGTATCAACAAGACCGTCCAATCTCAATGTACGACCAAAACAACTAATCTACCAGAAAGACATAATTATTAAAGTATGTATGTATGTATGTATGTATGTAAGTAGGTATGTATGTGTGCATATGTATGTATGTGTGTGTGTGTGTGTGTGTGTGTGTGTGTGTGTGTGTGTGGTGTTATAGTCTTACTTGACTACAGCCAGCCACACTGAAGTGGACTTCTGTATACTAACATTATTAATTACTTCCCATAAGTTGTGTGCTGCAGATCATATTCATTTTAGCTCGAATAAACATGTAAACAAACTCGACTACAAGTGCTCGGATGAGAGACTATTCCACCTTGCTTCACGCACGCACGGAGCAACCTGTGACCTTCCTCTGGGTCCATGTTTATGGGTCCACCACACGCACAGCATACACATGCTCATCAGTCATGAATATCATAATACACGGTGCGAGGCAAGACAAGGCAGTTAACCTTTAACCCCAGTCACATACACCAACTTTACCTCCCATACACACAGCTCCCTCTCTCTCTTCATGAATTAAGTGACTATGAATCTTTGACCTTGCACCTTCAACATCGGCTGATGAGACACAAGTCAGTGGAATGAGTGTGTAAGTGAGAAATGAATTCTGAATACCCTTCCTCAAAGGACTAACAATTGACTCTTAGCCTGTTACTCCCTAGGCCATAGTAAGCGACCATTGCTTGCCCTCCAGCCCATGCAATAAAGACTCTGTATGATCCAACATGCAAATGTTAGCTACCAGTAACTTACATAGCATCCTGGCCTGTCCTCGGAGGGAGACTATCGTCCATGACATCTTCTCTTGGTCCTTTGCAGAACTTTTGAACTGGGGTAGATTCAGGACGCACCTGCTGCTCTCTTGAGCTCCTCCTCCTGTGAGGCTCTGGTGGTCCATGCTCAGATGGAACCGGTACTGCCTAGATGTGACGTTGCTAGATGCAGTGAACAGAAAGCTCCTGGCAAAGGCAGCCAGCATTGGATTGGCGAGGTCGGCTGGGTCACAAGTTCCTATGGTAATTACTGATCTCTGCTGGAAGAGCTGCTCTAAGTGACTCATGGCCATCCTGCTGGGATGGTTAGCATCAATGTAAGCCTCACACTGAAGCTGCAGAGTCTCTGGCTTCCAATACACTCCATGAACATTCAGAAATCCTTTCTTTTCTCCTTTAACCCAGCTGGCAAAGTCTTCAGCTGGAAGAAGAACTTGCTGGCTGCCCAACCTGCTCAGAACATCATCACAGCCAGTGTACACTAGCAGAGCACCTTCATCCTGCAACTCCAACAAGCGCTCCAGCATCGGTGAGGCCCTGCTTGCATCCACTCGGAGCTGGAAGCAACGTTCGAGCCAAGCCGCATACCCTCCGCAGTGCTGTAGATTCGACAACAGCTTTGGAAGGGGGTCTACGAGGAAAGCGCTCCTGTATAGTTTCTCACATTCAGCTCTTTCCGCTTCGTTCTGGAAGTTCTTGGAATCTAAGAGAACTGAGATGCCCTCGCTCACCATTCCAGTCAAACTCAGAGCTGGGAGCTTTGCGTCTTTTGCAGTGACCGCATCGCAAAGAACAGACTCTGCTAACCTAGGACCCACCACCACAATGAACTTGCTAGGCTCCACTTCAATGCAAGGTCTGATTCCATTGCTATCCATAGTTGCGGAGCTGGATAGATGATTTAGCTAACTGTTAGCTATGAACTGAAATTATCCAATAAGTTCTTCTAACCAAACAGTAATAGAGGCCCGCGCTTCAACAGCGACAAGAAACTGAGCCGACTAAGCTAAGGATTACACCACGTACTAACTATAAGCAGTGTTTATTGTTGATTTGTTACTTCATCAACAATAAAAAAAAAATAACGGGTGACCGCAAACGAGGTAACCTTTTAGAGGCAGCTGCTTGACCTTAGACCTCGGGTCAACTGGAGGTCGTCGGGATAGTAACGCTAAAAGCTAATTAATGGGCTTACTACAGAATAATAGGCAGCCCCTCGATTTAGCTGGAGTGGAAATCCCGGGCGCTTAGGCCAGCCGACCAATATGGAAAGAAGGCTATTTGTGAAAAGTATAGGCTCTGGTGGGATCACTGCTGTATGCTATCTACCTCCAAAGAGGGAAGTAATAGTGGGTCATGAAGGTAAGGAACTAGCTATAATCTCGTACAAACAAATACACTACTGATAACTTAGCTTGGGACTAGCTCCACCCCCTCCTACTTTTGCAGCCATAGTGGCTACAAATATTTTCACCTTGTCCTTCTCTCAGGTCAGCAGTTGTTAACACTGGAGTCCAGTAGGTGTGACTAATTTGTTATTTTGAATCTTGAGCGTAAATAAATCTCACTTAGTTGTCATGGTTTCTGACACAGTCCACAGTTTGTTTGTACATGCCAGTTTGACGTTCAGCTACAAATGCAGATCTCATAGACAAGTTAAGCATGTTTTTAAGTATAGGGTTAGCTTAGTTAATTCTTAAGCACTGTTATGGGTACGCACATGTGGGTGCTTGCATTTGTATGTGTGTTGATATGCATGTATGTCCCGTCACATGGTTCATTGACTCGCAGCATGTGTTGATGTACGCAACAACCATGTGCTTAAGTCTTTAGGAAGAACTTGTTTTATGGGTTAGTTAAACTGAGTACAAGTGTCAGTCTTTATAAAGTACAAAGTTGTAGCTGACAAGTGTTGTATTTTAGAAATTGGGGTTAATTGCGGAAGTGTCTTATTAGATTCCCGACTTCTGAAGGTGCTAAACCTGAATTTATATTCCACAAAGTACATCTAGTGTTTATGAGCAGATGTTTGCTGGGTGCAGAGGGATGATCATTTAGGAGTGCATTTGTCATCTTTTGAGGGACACAGTCATGCAAGTACAAATACATACTTTTCTCTCAAGTGAATGTCTGTTATATCAGGCATAGGAATATTAGCAGGTCTGTCTTATATTGTGCATGCATGCTAGCAGGTCTGTCTTACACTGTGCATGCATGCTAGCAGTGTCTTACACTGTGCATGCATGCTAGCAGGCCTGTCTTACACTGTGCATGCATGCTAGCAGGTCTGTCTTACACTGTGCATGCATGCTAGCAGTGTCTTACACTGTGCATGCATGCTAGCAGGTCTGTCTTACACTGTGCATGCATGCTAGCAGGTCTGTCTTACACTGTGCATGCATGCTAGCAGTGTCTTACACTGTGCATGCATGCTAGCAGGCCTGTGTGCATGCATGCTAGCAGGCCTGTCTTACACTGTGCATGCATGCTAGCAGGCCTGTCTTACACTGTGCATGCATGCTAGCAGTGTCTTACACTGTGCATGCATGCTAGCAGGCCTGTCTTACACTGTGCATGCATGCTAGCAGTGTCTTACACTGTGCATGCATGCTAGCAGGCCTGTCTTACACTGTGCATGCATGCTAGCAGGTCTGTCTTACACTGTACATGCATGCAGGTCTGTCTTACACTGGAAGGTCTGTCTTACACTGGGAGGTCTGTCCTACACTGGGAGGTTGGACATATGTATAAACATCACTGGGGCAGCTATCCTTACAAAGCATAACATATTTTGCATACATTATTTTTTTTATTGATTCAGTCATTCTCAGGCTGAAATAATTATAATAATAGCAAATTTTTCCAGTCTAACACTGTGCATGCATGCTAGCAGGTCTGTCTTACACTGTGCATGCATGCTAGCAGGTCTGTCTTACACTGTGCATGCATGCTAGCAGGTCTGTCTTACACTGTGCATGCATGCTAGCAGGTCTGTCTTACACTGTGCATGCATGCTAGCAGGCCTGTCTTACACTGTGCATGCATGCTAGCAGTGTCTTACACTGTGCATGCATGCTAGCAGGTCTGTCTTACACTGTGCATGCATGCTAGCAGGCCTGTCTTACACTGTGCATGCATGCTAGCAGGTCTGTCTTACACTGTGCATGCATGCTAGCAGGCCTGTCTTACACTGTGCATGCATGCTAGCAGGTCTGTCTTACACTGTGCATGCATGCTAGCAGGTCTGTCTTACACTGTGCATGCATGCTAGCAGGTCTGTCTTACACTGTGCATGCATGCTAGCAGGTCTGTCTTACACTGTGCATGCATGCTAGCAGGCCTGTCTTACACTGTGCATGCATGCTAGCAGTGTCTTACACTGTGCATGCATGCTAGCAGGTCTGTCTTACACTGTGCATGCATGCTAGCAGGCCTGTCTTACACTGTGCATGCATGCTAGCAGGTCTGTCTTACACTGTGCATGCATGCTAGCAGGCCTGTCTTACACTGTGCATGCATGCTAGCAGGTCTGTCTTACACGGTGCATGCATGCTATCAGGTCTGTCTTACCTGTACAGCATGCTGCCAGGTCTGTCTTACACTTGCATCATGCTAGCAGGTCTGTCTTACACTGTAACATGCATGCTAGCAGCCTGTCTATACGACACTGTGCATGCCTGCTGCAGTCTGTCTTATTACACTGTACACGATGCTAGCATGCCTGTGCCTTACCTGTGCATGCATGCTAGCAGTTCTGTCTTACCCTGGTGCATGCATGCTAGCATGCCTGTCTTACACTGTGCATGCATTCTAAGCCGGTCGGTCTTACACACAACTGTGCATGCATGCTAGCATGTTCTTCTACACTGTCATGCAATGCTAGCGGCCTGTCTTACACTGTGCATGCTGCTAGCCGGTCTTCTTACACTGGTTCTGGCATCTAGCAGGCCCTGTCTTACACTGTGCATGCATGCTAGCAGGTCCTGTTTACACGTGCATGCATTCTAGCAGGTCTGTCTTACAACTGTGCATGCATCCGCAGGTCTGTCTTATATTGTGCATGCATGCTAGCAGGTCTGTCTTACACTGTGCATGCATGCTAGCAGGTCTGTCTTACACTGTGCATGCATGCTAGCAGGTCTGTCTTACACTGTGCATGCATGCTAGCAGGTCTGTCTTACACTGTGCATGCATGCTAGCAGTGTCTTACACTGTGCATGCATGCTAGCAGGTCTGTCTTACACTGTACATGCATGCTAGCAGGTCTGTCTTACACTGTGCATGCATGCTAGCAGGTCTGTCTTACACTGTACATGCATGCTAGCAGGCCTGTCTTACACTGTGCATGCATGCTAGCAGGCCTGTCTTACACTGTGCATGCATGCTAGCAGTGTCTTACACTGTACATGCATGCTAGCAGGTCTGTCTTACACTGTGCATGCATGCTAGCAGGTCTGTCTTACACTGTGCATGCATGCTAGCAGGTCTGTCTTACACTGTGCATGCATGCTAGCAGGCCTGTCTTACACTGTGCATGCATGCTAGCAGGTCTGTCTTACACTGTGCATGCATGCTAGCAGGCCTGTCTTACACTGTGCATGCATGCTAGCAGGCCTGTCTTACACTGTGCATGCATGCTAGCAGTCTGTCTTACACTGTGCATGCATGCTAGCAGGTCTGTCTTACACTGTACATGCATGCAGGTCTGTCTTACACTGGAAGGTCTGTCTTACACTGGGAGGTCTGTCCTACACTGGGAGGTTGGACATATGTATAAACATCACTGGGGCAGCTATCCTTACAAAGCATAACATATTTTGCATACATTATTTTTTTTATTGATTCAGTCATTCTCAGGCTGAAATAATTATAATAATAGCAAATTTTTCTCATTCTAACAGCCAAATGTTAATTGGGTTAAGTTTTAATTAACATATTGGCTGTTAGAACGAGAAAAATTTGCTATTATTATTTTATTTATTTATTTTTAATTAATTAAATTAATTAATTTGTTTGTTTCTTATTATTGTTAATTAGCATTATTTATTATTATTATTTCATTTATTTTATTTTTTTATTATTAATTTTTTTTTCAAGTGAGCTCTTAGCTTGTGAATTTAGTCATCAAAGAGTTTCAACAGGATCCAACAATGACCTTATAGTTCTTGTATGTGGAAGTCACATGATCTTATTAAAACAAGCCATTCAGTGACTGACTGTTATTTTGAAAGGCTTTAAGAAGTGGTTTGTTTCTGAAGACAGGGACAATTCCACCATATTTTGACTTTAGTCCCATCCTGTTTAACTATTCCAGTTTCTACCTTTATCTTGGAGAAATGCACCATGTCTGTGTATGTATGGCTTCCCAGTGCTGACAGATATGGTAGCTTGGATTGAACTGTATCCTGTAAATGGTTAAAGGAACCAAAACATTAATATTTGGGTTTGTAATCCATCGTACACAAGACTTTGCAAATATGTAAGAAGAAAAGTGCAGAGCGTAAAACTGCAGTAGTACGTTGAATTTTCATAATTGTGTGAACCTGTATATATATAGTTTGCTATGGGACTTCCTCTGAATATTCCAGAAACACTAGTTTAAAAGCAAAGGGGCATTCCGACTTCCTGAGAAACAAGGCAAATGCTTGCTGTACAAAACTTGCTTGGCAACAGCAAATACAGCATACGGAATGAAGAAGAGGTATGTCCCCTTGGACATAAGTGTTGCAGAATAGCCAGAGGGGAGCCAAATATTTCAAAGGTTTGGCAGTAGTCTGATATATAGGAGTCAAGGAGAGACTCCGGAATTAGTGAGCTGCTGAGCTCTGCAATGCTCTGTCCCTGTGCTGTGTTCCTGTGGTCTGTCCCTGTGCTGTGTCCCTGTGGTCTGTCCCTATGCTGTGTCCCTGTGCTCTGTCCCTGTGCTGTGTCCCTGTGCTCTGTCCCTGAGCTCTGTCCCTGTACTGTGTCCCTATGCTCTGTCCCTGTGCTCTGTCCCTGTGCTCTGTCCCTGTGCTCTGTCCCTGTGCTCTGTCCCTGTGCTCTGTCCCTATGCTGTGTCCCTGTGCTCTGTCCCTGTGCTGTGTCCCTGTGGTCTGTCCCTGTGCTGTGTCCCTGTGGTCTGTCCCTGTGCTGTGTCCCTGTGCTGTGTCCCTGTGCTCTGTCTCTGTGCTGTGTCCCTGTGCTCTGTCCCTGTGCTCTGTCCCTGTGCTCTCCCTGTGCTCTGTCCCTGTGCTGTGTCCCTGTGCTCTGTCCCTGGGCTCTGTCCCTTGTGCTCTCCCTGTGCTCTGTCCCTGTGCTCCCCTGGCAGTTATTGTGTCCCAGTCCGCTCTAGTGTGGGGTTTATAGCATGCAGGTCCAGTGTGTGAGCTGATGCTGCTCTAGTGTGGGGTTTATAGCATGCAGGTCCAGTGTGTGAGCTGATGCTGCTCTAGTGTGGGGTTTATAGCATGCAGGTCCAGTGTGGGGTTTATAGCATGCAGGTCCAGTGTGTGAGCTGATGCTGCTCTAGTGTGGGGTCTATAGCATGCAGGTCCAGTGTGGGGTTTATAGCATGCAGGTCCAGTGTGTGAGCTGATGCTGCTCTAGTGTGGGGTTTAGCCAAGGTCACTTCCCATAAATAACTTATTATTTAATAGCATATTTTCTAGAAAATATGCTATTATTATAATTATTTCAAAGGGGAAATGACTACTACTTATTGTGCCACCTAATGTTCAGCTGGCATCCTATCCTGTGTGTGGGGAAGACCATAAACCCATTCTTTATGCCACATCCTTGGAAACAGGAGACCTAGGTAGGGAATCGTGCTGTTGCTAAAGGGCCCCCTTAACCACTCAGTTCTAGCAGCTCATGATTTGCTTGTTGTGGCCTCATTGCTGCTCCACAAGAAGGCATTGTTGATAAGGAGTATCTCTGCCTCATCTAGCTAGTCCACACCCAGAGTGGGCATGGCAGGCTTTTAGCATATCTGATAGGGGCTATCTCAGTCTGCATGCACTCTTTCCTTGAGAATAGCTCTATAATTAAAACCTTTGTCTGGGTGCAGTGTGGTGGGGTGCAGTGTGGTGGGGGTGGAGCTGTAATGTGTAAAGTCTTGCAGATAGTAATAATGTTACAACAAAAGAAATTTGGAGCTCTTAGCATTGCATCTTAAGTAACCATACTCCTGTCACTGACTGATTAGCTCAGGGTCTCTAGAAGTTCATCGCCAGCCATTGCGTGTGCAGAATGAAAGCACACTAGTGCTTCATATGAACCCCTAGCTACTAAAACAGAGGCTGTAGAGGTGTGACACTGTGTTTACTTGTATATGGTCGGTTAGTTGATAGTTATGACTATCTAGTGTCACTTGGGATGATGTTCACCACTCCAGCCTGGGCCCTTTACAATTTATTGTTTCTTGTTTTTATCATTGCAATTACAGTTGCTTCAATTAGTATTTATCATTTTGTTGTTTTTTTTTGTTGTTTTTTCCCTTTGTTGCTGCAGATGGCAAGATGAAATGTTGGTCTCTGGACTCTGGTCAACAGACTGCAGCAACTCACAAGCATGGTGGCTTGGTTACCTCCCTGCTGTACTGGTAAGAGGAACCACTTTATATACTCACAACTTAAAGAGGAAGTAGTCCTCATGCAAAAATATTTGGGCTAGCTATGAATATGTATTGTAATCAATTAAGGAACTCCAATTAAATCATGACATCTGTCGATCTAAATACAGTTGTAGTGTAATTATGCATGCGCTGGGTAATTCTGACTAAAATTATTGGGGGGAGGGGCATATGTCCCCAGTGCTTCCCACACCCCAAAGTTTTACATAATCAAATTCTCCTATTATGACTGCACATTTCCCTTGCAGCAGTATTTATACTGCTGTCTGAACACAGTGTAGTCAGTGCTAAAGTGTAGATCATTTGCACCCACTTTCACCTCCACACGATCAGTTAGTCTAAACTGAGTGTTGATGAGTGTGAGTTACACAAACTAACTTGGTAACTCTGATTGTTGTGCTGTTATCTTTGCAGGTCAGAGGGTAAAGTGTTGTTCTCTGCATCTCTTGACTCCACTGTTGTTCAATGGTCGTCTTCATTTGAGCCATTCCATACCATTCAGGTAACTACTTACTTACCTGCACGGTTTCTCCCTCTCAAAGCATGCTTGTAGGCTGTCAGTCTATTCTTAGTTGCTTGTGTTTGTTATTTCTCTTCCTCTTCCTCTTTCCCTTCCCTCAGTTTCCTTGTAGGATGGCTAGTAGTGGTTAGACAGACTCCCTCATTGGGTAGAGATGGGTTGCACTGTATTGTGGGATGTGGACTAATAGGGAATATCCAGGAAGGAAATGGGACTAGTCAAGGAAGTGGATGGAGGTGGCAAATGCAATAGATCAAACTCAAAAGTTATATGTAAACAAATTCACTTTTCTCAGCACTCGATGCAAAATAGGACTAGTTTGGTATGGCATTGTCAGTGATATTGGCTGATCCAAGTATGACTGTGTTTATATATAATTGTACCATGGTTCGTTCAAACAGTCCAATCAGATTACTTAATTTGCGGTGATATTTCATACTCACTTACTAGGATGAATGAGTGAGCCATCCAATACATTTAAAAAAGTTTTTTTATGCACTTCCTATAGGCTAGAGCCATGGTACAAGTCAATTGCACCACTCCATTCAGTTCGTAAGAGATTTACACTCTCTGGCCCTCGGTCATGTAAATCCCACATTGATGTAACCTATGTATGCCTACAATGTATAATACTGACTGCATGAGCCAGCGTACAATATGAGATATTTTTCAAGAGATGTGTACACATTTTCACAAGCCGATGGCGAGTGAAATACAAGTGTGAGGGTAAAGTGTCATGCCCATACTGTAATACATTTTAAGGTACATTGAATATTTTTGCTTCTAAGCCTCGTAGTTCAGAGGTAACTCCATAGTACGTATAAAAATTCAATTGTACAGAACTACACACAGGCATGTTGGAACATTCAATATGCAGCAAATATTGAATGCTCACGTAAATATTCAAGGAAAAATATCCAATATACAATTAAATTATATATATAATATATATATATATAATGTGTATGTATATAATTATACATGCATGTGAATATGATATAGCCTCTTCACTAAGATATTTAGAATGGGTGCCATACTTTCCCTTCCTTCTCCCCAATCTTTATCTCTTTTGTTCGTAACTAAACGTCTAGACTGGGATGTTTCAACTAGAGGGAATCCTGTAATGTCCCGAGTTACTCTATCTCCTATAGTGACTATGTTTGTGTTGCTGTTGCTTAGCAACCACTTGATGGTGTTGTAAAACTCACATCACTGACAGCACAAACACTCGTCCATACCAGGATTCCGCAGCACGAGAGTTATGTTAGGTTGGCAGTGCAGACAGTGGAAAACGTGAACTTTTCCCGGCTAGAAAGTGGGAAACTCTGTTATCCACAGATCACATTAAACGTCTTGTGTCTGTGTTCTTCTACCTTGTCCCCTTGTGTTGTTTAATCTGGTAACCATGGCTACAGTGTTCATGTGACCTGGCCTAGGGCATGTGAGTTTATGTAACATGTGTCTGTTTTTAGCTTGCTGGCCCCATCTACTGTCTATTGTGGAATCACCACAAGGAATCTCTAGCATGTGGACGCAAGGCTTGTGTCGGGATTCTTCGGATGCAAGGTATGTGTGTAGTCAGCAGGACAGCAAAGTGGTGGCATAATCATCATCATCATCACCATCATAATAATAATAACAATAATAATTATAATAATAATAGTAACAATAATAATAATGATAATAGTAACTGGCGAGCGAGACACTATCAGGGGTAACACAATTGAGAATCGGGGATATTTGTTTTTGTTTTTATATATTATATATCTGTGGATGTACGTAATGTCATTTTGTACTTTGACCCTCACAGTTTTTGTGTTTGCTTGGAGGTCGACCCAATCCCATACGCCACTAAGTGGAATCGTTTGGTTTATCTACCTTTACTGGTATCACCAAGTGTCTGTCCCTTTACTGGTATCACCAAGTGTCTGTCCCTTTACTGGTATCACCAAGTGTCTACCTTTACTGGTATCACTAAGTGTCTGTCCCTTTACTGGTATCACTAAGTGTCTGTCCCTTTACTGGTATCACCAAGTGTCTGTCCCTTTACTGGTATCACTAAGTGTCTACCTTTACTGGTATCACCAAGTGTCTATCCCTTTACTGGTATCACTAAGTGTCTGTCCCTTTACTGGTATCACCAAGTGTCTGTCCCTTTACTGGTATCACTAAGTGTCTACCTTTACTGGTATCACCAAGTGTCTGTCCCTTTACTGGTATCACTAAGTGTCTACCTTTACTGGTATCACCAAGTGTCTATCCCTTTACTGGTATCACCAAGTGTCTATCCCTTTACTGGTATCACTAAGTGTCTACCTTTACTGGTATCACCAAGTGTCTATCCCTTTACTGGTATCACTAAGTGTCTGTCCCTTTACTGGTATCACCAAGTGTCTATCCCTTTACTGGTGTCACTAAGTGTCTATCCCTTAACTGGTATCACCAAGTGTCTGTCCCTTTACTGGTATCACCAAGTGTCTATCCCTTTACTGGTATCACTAAGTGTCCCTTTACTGGTATCACTAAGTGTCTGTCCCTTTACTGGTATTACTAAGTGTCTATCCCTTTACTGGTATCATAAGTGTCTATCCCTTTACTGGTATCACCAAGTGTCTGTCCCTTTACTGGTATCACTAAGTGTCTAGCCCTGTGGGTACTGGTGATCCACTAGTGTCGCCTTTTACTAGGGGCTCATGGGCGAACTAATGTCTGTCCTTTACTGGTATCCTAAGTGTCTACTTTTACTGGTATCAAGGTGTCTATCCCTTTACTGGTATCACCAAGTGTCTATCCCTTTACTGGTATCACTAAGTGTCACTGGTATCAGTGTCTATCCCTTTACTGGTGTCACTAAGTGTCTATCCCTTAACTGGTATCACCAAGTGTCTGTCCCTTTACTGGTATCACCAAGTGTCTATCCCTTTACTGGTATCACTAAGTGTCCCTTTACTGGTATCACTAAGTGTCTGTCCCTTTACTGGTATTACTAAGTGTCTATCCCTTTACTGGTATCATAAGTGTCTATCCCTTTACTGGTATCACCAAGTGTCTGTCCCTTTACTGGTATCACTAAGTGTCTGTCCCTTTACTGGTATTACTAAGTGTCTATCCCTTTACTGGTATCATAAGTGTCTATCCCTTAACTGGTATCACCAAGTGTCTGTCCCTTTACTGGTATCACTAAGTGTCTATCCCTTTACTGGTATCACCAAGTGTCTGTCCCTTTACTGGTATCACTAAGTGTCTGTCCCTTTACTGGTATCACCAAGTGTCTGTCCCTTTACTGGTATCACTAAGTGTCTGTCCCTTTACTGGTATTACTAAGTGTCTATCCCTTTACTGGTATCATAAGTGTCTATCCCTTAACTGGTATCACCAAGTGTCTGTCCCTTTACTGGTATCACTAAGTGTCTGTCCCTTTACTGGTATCACTAAGTGTCTGTCCCTTTACTGGTATCACTAAGTGTCTGTCCCTTTACTGGTATCATAAGTGTCTATCCCTTTGAATTCAGTTGTCTCTCACATGTCTGAATTTTGTGGACACAGTTAGGTCTTACAAACTTACCGAGTTCCTTTTCTATTAGAATTAGTGGAGTTGGTAAGTTATCTTTACTAATGTGATGCTTGTCATAGTTATACACGCCTACCAACAGTATTGTTCTAACTAGAAAATCCCTTGTCCAATTCTAATCACTACAGTAAGTCTTGCGTTATGTCCAGTGAACCAATGTGTGTGTGTGTGTGTGTAAATGTGTGTGTGTGTGTGAATGTGTGTGTGTGTGTAAATGTGTGTGTGTGAATGTGTGTGTATGTGTGTGTGTGAAATTGTTATGTGTTATAACTATTGCTTAGCACACAAAGTAAACATTTGACTAACTATACATAGATTAACAGCCTTTACACAGCTTTTACCACTACTTAGTTAGAGTAAGGCTAAAAGCTGTTGTTTTTTCAAGTCGAACAGTTGCAATTAAAAAAAACTTGGCCTTTTTTTATAGTCAGAATGGCTTATTTTTTACTATTGCTTGGTAAAATTGAGGTAAGAAAATAATGGCTATTGCTTTAGCTCCTACTCACCTAGTTCAGGAAGGCATCATTCAGTCCATTAATTCCTAAAGTAGTTACAAGTAGCTATGTACCCATTAACCATGTATTTAGCTAACTAATATGATTCAGACTAACTAAAATAAGTCTAGCCTTTGTGTTGTTTATTGCATGCAGATTTGTGAAGGCTAGAATCATTTTTATAAGATAAATTTATCTACTTGTAGTTTGAATTATTGGTACACAATGGCTCACTCGCCATTTGTTCTGAAGCACATCACTAGTAATAATAATAATAATAATAATAATAAATAATAATAATAATTAATAATAATAATAATAATAATAATAAATAATAATAATAATAATAATAATAAATAATATTAATAATAATAATAATAATAATAATTAATAATAATAATAATAATAATAAATAAATAAAAGTACCAATAATCAAGGCACTATCAGGGGTGTATATACTACTTGTATTTATGTAATACAGTATAGTATATGGTACATCAACTTTGACTAAATACTGCTGGTAGCAATGACATAATCTGTGCAGTAATCAGCTGATCTAAGTAAAGCAGCATTTGCCTACTTCTTGCTCTAAACAATCAGAGCAGACCAGCCTGAAGGGAAGTCATGTGCTGTAGTAACAGTGAATCAACATGGGTTGGTGAGCTGGGGACAGCTGACTTGCTACACTGGACTGCTAGCATTCTGGTATGCCATTCACACACAGCCTTACAGGTGCATGTGCTAGGTCTGTACACTACTATCCTGAATATGTGAAATAAACCACTCCATGAAATGCTCAAGGATATATAAATGAAGTCATTTATTATTATTATTATTATTATTATTATTATTATTGTTATTGTTGTTGTTGTTGTTGTTGTTGTTGTTGCTGCTGCTGCTGCTGCTGCTGTTGTTGTTATTTATTATTATTTAGTGCATAATATTAAACTAGATAGAGGTGGTCATATTTCAGATTCCAAGTGGTCAAGGATCACAAATGAAAATCAATTTCCTGTGTTATCTTTTCCCCAAATAGCCAAGTAATATCACTTGAACAAGTCAATAAGATCAAGTAGAGGTTGTGACCTCTGCAGGAATCCATAGCTGGGTTTAGAGCAGCTTTATTAAAATAAATGTCATTGATTAGTGCTGGTGTGATAGAGTGACCAATGTTGGGGGAGAGGGGAAAGGTTATGATGGTACATGGACTCAACTTTTAGGCTTCATGACTCTTACCTTAAAAATGGATTTCTTTCTAGAGCAAACATAACATGTTTAGTGGACATAAAATATGAAGTCCTCTCATTTATAAACTTAATTACGTTACTGATTTGTACTTTGCCATACCAAGGACATTTCTATTTTAGTGAAGCGCAGGAGGGAGCCACCAATCACACAGACAGACTTTACTTGGTCTCAGAGTGTATGAAGTGTTGGCTGGTTCCTGCAGGAATTAGACTAGCAGTAATTATCCAGTTTAGGCTGCCGCAGTCCCAAGCAAAGTACTATCAGAAATACCGGAAGAATTATTATACTATCAATTTAATTATAGCTGTATGTAGAGTCGATCTGTCTTCTAAAGCTTAAACAATTTTATTATTATTTCCCCAACTTCTTTGTCAGTACCTGTCGTGAATGCTTGGCTCTAAAGAGCTGTGCCAAATCAAAGACAAGTCACAATTTTGACTGTCATTCAGTCTTATCATTGAGCAAGTCTTTGCTGCCAGAAACATTCAGAGAGCATTTATAGACCAGGGTTGAGTGTGCAGCTGGATCCAGGCACTTGTAAAGTACAAATTTAATCATTTGAACTCATTAACCAGTGCAGTCAGTAGTACACACAAGATCGAGTACTGGTGCAACTAGATGACCTGACCACAAATATTTCTGTCAAGTTAAGGCTGTAATTGTATACTCATCAAAGCTATATTATGTGGGGTTGCCCTGGGTATGTATGTGTGTGCTCAAACATTCAAATGCCGAAACTGGCATTCCAACCACAGCTTTGATTATGATGTGGAGTCAATTTTCACAATAATCAAAAAAATAATAGAACAAGATGCCGCTGTTATGAAAAATATTTCATGGGAATGAAGAAGGGAATTATAATGCTGAGTCTATTGTAGCTTCAGAAATAATATGTTTATGTGGAAATACCAGACTTGAGACCGCAGGGGCCACGGGTATCGTTAGGGGAGTGGTTGCCATTGACGACCCTCATCAAGGCAGTCCCAGCATGTCCACAAGTTGAATCTTGCTGGCCGCTTCTCTATCCCCAGAATTTGCGCAAGTCGTCAACAATCGTTAAATAGTCTTTAGAGGGGGGAGTCGTAATTGGGACGTGGTTGAGGGGAAACGCTTCCTTAACCTTTGTTTTTAAATAAAACAAAAAATAACAGAGTCAGCCATACAAATGAAGGTAGTTACCATGGCCACGATGTTGTTCCAGGTTCCCAAGTTTGGAAATTCTCTGACCACTTGGGCTAGCACCCATACTGGGTTAAAGACAATGCTTGTAAGATTCCTGTGCAAGGGGGAAAACACTGGTAATTTATTAACCTTCTGTTATTTTATTTTTCCAACCTCGACAATTTGAATACTGCATTCAGTTTCTGCCTAAGATGTGTATTTATTTAGAGAACCACTTACTCATTCCTGCTTTACGCCCTCTTTCCTCTTTTTCCCCCACCCACTCTCGTCTTCCCCCACCCCTCCCACCCTCAACCCCACCTTTTCCCCTTTCTCATATCAATAGGGAAGATGGCTAGTATTGGACTCCCTCTATTGGCCAAGCAAGGTAAGAGAAAGACACTGCCTCAGTTTCTTGTTGTTGTTATTTTTCTTGTTTGTTTGTTTGTTTGTTTGTTTATTGTTGCTGTTTTATGGTTGACAGATTACATTACTTGATATTGACAATAAATACTTGTTGATTAGTCTAGTATGTGACGTTCACGCCACACGTATGTATGTTCATGTACAATTCTTTCAGACACAAGCAGAAGTCAATCACAATGAACCGTCACAACACCTCGCACATATTGATCATTCAGCAACTACCATAGCCAAAGTCAAGAGAACAAATAAGTGCATGCATTCAACATGAAATCTATTTGGTTTCCTGACCTGGCAGTCTTTGTGTAATCCAATGCTACTGGTCCTGCCAGTGCAGCTGCAGATTTTCTCAGTGACCCAAGTGTTTGTTGTTGTCATGGTGACCAATAAGGGTAACATTCCACAATGAAGTATCATCTAATTGATAATTGATTCACCCTCACTTGTGGGCGAGTAGGCGTGTGCACCCTTCAAACGCACACACAGGCTTGTGCATGCATGCACACGCACACACACACATGCCATGATCTAGGCCTCTTGGTACTGCCAGAAGTTCAATAGTTACAGGAAGTGTAGCAAATGTCCCCAAACCTGGCCAGTAATCTGTGCAGCAACTCCTTACGCTGCTCAGAGCAGCATTTGAGGATTTTTTCCCCTTTCCCACATTCCATTCTCCTACCCCTCTCTCCTCCATTCTCCCCTTCCTCTTTAGAAACAGTGCTGGGGACACACACTGACATTGTGAAGTGTCTAGCAATGCTTGGGAACAAAGCTTATTCTGGAGGGTAAGTGCTAGCATGAAGTGATGTGTGTGTGTGTTGTGTGTGTGCGCGTGCAACTGGAACGTATTTGTTGTATACAATGTTTCAATTACTGGTGTGAAAACAATGTGCCCCTCCCATGCAGTGACTATTGTCAATAATCTCAAGATGTCTGTGTGTGAGTGTGTGTGTGTGTGTGTGTGTGTGTGTGTGTGTGTGTAGTTTGGACAACAAGCTAGTTATTTATGAAGCGTCCAATCATCCTGACTCTCCTCCCTTGAAGCTGCTCACTGTGAGGGAGAAGGCACATGCTGCAGGCATCTCGTGCATGTCCGTAAACAAGGACTTCGACAGCAGCACCTGGTATGACTGGAAAGGGGTGTGGCATTGGGGGTTCACTGGACTATCCTGTTAGTATATGGTAATTACTTCATGCCTGATGTACTCAGTGTGTAGACTATCAAGTGGTCATTGTGCTCATAGTGGCTAGCATCTTAATCAGGTTCCAAGACTAGCATATTTAAAATAGTGATAATGTATCGTCATTGAGTTGACTCAACTTCTAAACGAGTACCAATCAATGTTCACACGTTGGGCACGTCTCCATGGATTCCTAAGTCTCCATGGATTCCTGAGCTGTTGTCCATACGATGCGAAGATGAGGTATCCAGGTCACCAGTGTGAGTGGCAGTAATTAGTCTCAACTTACCCACTCAATTTGTAGTTGCAGTGTTACTATCTGGCATGCTGCAGTGTTACTATCTGGCATGCTGCAGTGTTACTATCTGGCATGCTGCAGTGTTACTATCTGGCATGCTGCAGTGTTACTATCTGGCATGCTGCAGTGTTACTATCTGGCATGCTGCAGTGTTACTGTCTGGCATGCTGCAGTGTTACTGTCTGGCATGCTGCAGTGTTACTATCTGGCATGCTGCAGTGTTACTGTCTGGCATGCTGCAGTGTTACTATCTGGCATGCTGCAGTGTTATTATCTGGCATGCTGCAGTGTTACTGTCTGGCATGCTGCAGTGTTAGGAAATGTCTTCAGTTATGCTGCCTTCAAAGATTGTGCAATACTGTAGCTTCAATTTCTGTTGCGGGGTACACACTCAGTGTCGTCGTGACGATGGCTTGACAGCTTCAAAGTTGAGCTCATCAAACTGTTTGCATGCCAACATTGTGTTTGATGGGGTCCACTTGTCAGTTAGTTAGTTCTGGTGAAGGTATCGGAGGCAGTAGTTGGATGTATGCGCATGAGTGGGTGTGCATTGTTGGCCGTCAAACTTGTACTGGCTATCAACCCGGGAAGTTGGCGGACTAGGAGTTACATACATGCATGTTAAACACATTGTCATTTAAATGAATATCTCCAACGTTTTTTTACCGTCACCAGTGGAAGCCATTGAGTAATAACTTCCTCTGGTGGTTCGAGGCTGCCAAGTGTTTGGCAAATATCAAGACATAACCTTTGGAGTGTGTAACTTTGTAACTCTTGCAATTAAAGTAGAAATTTTGTTTAGCTAACGTGAGGAATAGGTGTGAGAGAGAGGGAGTAAATTGTTCAGATGTGGTAGAAGTTTTTAACTTTTAATCAATTTCTCGTAAAATGTCGATACTGCAATATTGAGTATTAGGTTAAAATGTTGTTTTCCAAGCAAAGTTATGCACATTGGAATGAACCTTTTGATTCTATTGATACCACTTCCAACGGATCAGTTTGATTGTGGGTGTTTCTCTCTTCCTTGGGATGCAGCTCTGCGGTGGCTTTGCATGCGTGGTATACGTACAGTCTTCACATGTGCACGAGCGTGCATGTGAGTGTGTTCGTACAAGGCGTGAGATAAACTTTGACGTGTGGCCGCATTATCCCAGAGTCAAAAAAATAAATTTTGTTTTCTGAAAGCCACATCTTAACTGCATTTCCACGCAGCTGCTGCTGTTACTGATGTATTGGCTTTCTTCCTGACTCCTTGACCTTACACTCCATAATTGTTGAATTATATTAGCCAGGAAGTCTTAGTCTTTTGTCACCTGACACGCTCTTACTTATGTGGTACCAGTGGCCATTTTTAATTCTCATAATCGGCTATTACCTTAGCCCACACAGCCTACCGTTGCCACACATCTCTGCCACCTCATCGACTCTTAATGAATTGTGGCTGAGGTAGCACGTACTTTGGTTGTGTGTGTGTGTGTATGCGTGTGCTGGTGGTCCAATTGTTTCATTGAGCTAGGGTATCGCATGGCAAAAACCGCCCGCCACCCCAGGGTGGACTAGATTACCTTTGCTCTGCAGCTAGTAGAACATTCATATACTTATGCAATATCTTGTAATAGGCTTTTAGTTCTGAAACCTTGGAAGCTTAATATAGTTTGTGTGTGCAAGATATAGTTAGATTAGGTGCACATACTGTACATGTGACACATGCCTCACAACACTGCCTGCCGCACTGTACATGTGACACATGCCTCACAACACTGCCTGCCGCACTGTACATGTGACACATGCCTCACAACACTGCCTGCCGCACTGTACATGTGACACATGCCTCACAACACTGCCTGCCGCACTGTACATGTGACACATGCCTCACAACACTGCCTGCCGCACTGTACATGTGACACATGCCTCACAACACTGCCTGCCGCACTGTACATGTGACACATGCCTCACAACACTGCCTGCCGCACTGTACATGTGACACATGCCCCACAACACTGCCTGCCGCACTGTACATGTGACACATGCCTCACAACACTGCCTGCCGCACTGTACATGTGACACATGCCTCACAACACTGCCTGCCGCACTGTACATGTGACACATGCCTCACAACACTGCCTGCCGCACTGTACATGTGACACATGCCTCACAACACTGCCTGCCACACTGTACATGTGACACATGCCTCACAACACTGCCTGCTGCACTGTACATGTGACACATGCCTCACAACACTGCCTGCCGCACTGTACATGTGACACATGCCTCACAACACTGCCTGCCGCACTGTACATGTGACACATGCCTCACAACACTGCCTGCCACACTGTACATGTGACACATGCCTCACAACACTGCCTGCCACACTGTACATGTGACACATGCCTCACAACACTGCCTGCCACACTGTACATGTGACACATGCCTCACAACACTGCCTGCCGCACTGTACATGTGACACATGCCTCACAACACTGCCTGCTGCACTGTACATGTGACACATGCCTCACAACACTGCCTGCCGCACTGTACATGTGACACATGCCTCACAACACTGCCTGCTGTACTTACTCCAAATTGTGAGTTGTTTGGGTATTTCTAAAAATGTCACTTTTACAATATTGAAAATGCACACACACATACATATGCACACATACATATGCACACATACATACATGCACACACACATACATGCACACACATACATGCACACCAAACATATGATGTTTATCATAGGTATCTTCATATTTCAATGAAACTTAATTTGTCCTCATTGTGTAGGATGCAAACTGTTCCCCCGACTGAATTGAGTGGGCAGGATTAAGATGCGTCCATGACAACAGAGACCTTTTAGTTCCTTTTTGATAGAATAATGATAGACAGTTTGTCTGAATTCTCCCATCTGGCCCTGCAAGAGGATAAACACTCTGTGTTCTTCCAACAGAATTGTCTTGATTACTATAATGAGTTGCAGGTATTTGGAACTATGCAGAAATGAAAGTTCCTAATTAATAATTAGTTTGTGAATACTCTCACGTCCTCCCACACAACCTGGTCATAATTATGGTTTGTTATTTCTTCGCTACATTCTTTCTCATAACAAGTGTATCCAGTTCGCCTCTCCCCTCTTCCTCCTCAATCAGTATCTATGTTACACTTGGGCTGGCTTCACCTGGTCAATTTTATATTAATTCCTTTTGCAGTGGCTCATAAAAAAGCCTGAAGGAACTTAAGCAATCTTGACAAAATAGAATTGAAAATTCACCACTGACGTGTGGTTTCCAATACACACTGCATTCCTATAGCACACCATTAGCTATATCCAGCTGTAATTCTAGTCACACTGGTCATTCATTATTATCTCTGTGATTTGCTCTGTTAATCTTTCGTATTAGATCCTGATTAATTTATCTATTAGCTAGAGGTAGAGGAACCAAGCAAGTGGTTGGATCACGTGCTGAGTGAACTAGAGGAACCAAGCAAGTGGTTGGATCACGTGCTGAGTGAACTAGAGGAACCAAGCAAGTGTTTGGATCACGTGCTGAGTGAACTAGAGGAACCAAGCAAGTGGTTGGATCACGTGCTGAGTGAACTAGAGGAACCAAGCAAGTGGTTGGATCACGTGCTGAGTGAACTAGAGGAACCAAGCAAGTGGGTGGATCAGTTACTGAGTGAACTAGAGGAAACCAAGCAAGTGTTGGATCCGTGCTGAGTGAACTAGAGGAACCAACGCAAGTGGTTGGATCACGTGCTTGAGTGCAAGAACTAGAGGAACAGCAAAGTGGTTTTGGATCCACGTGATTGAGGAAACTAGCGGAACCAACAAGTGGTGGATCAAGTGTGAGTGAACTAGAGGGAACCAAGCAAGTGGTGGATCACGTGCTGAGTGAAATAGAGGAACAAAGCAAGTGGTTGGATCACTGCTGAGTGAACTAGAGGAACAAGCAAGTGGTTGGATCACGTGCCTGACAGGTGAACTAGAGGAAAAACCAAGCAGTGGTTGGATCAGTGGCTGAGGTGAGTGAACTAGAGACCCAAGCAAGTGGTGGATCAGGGCGAGTGAACTAGAGGAACAAAAGCAAGTGGTTGGATCACGTGCTGAGTGAAATAGAGGGAACCAAGCAAGTGGTGGACAGTGCTGACGTAACTAGAGGACCAAGCAAGTAGGTTGGACCCGTGTGAGTGAAATAGAGGAAACCAAAGAGTGGTTGGATCACGTTGCTGAGTGAACTAGAAAGGAACCAAGCAAGTGGTGATCAGTGATGAGTGAATAGGGAACCAAGCAAAGTGGGTGGATCACGTGCTGAGGTGAACTAGAGGAACCAAGCAAGTGGTTGGATCACGTGCTGAGTGAACTAGAGGAACCAAGCAAGTGGTTGGATCACGTGCTGAGTGAACTAGAGGAACCAAGCAAGTGGTTGGATCACGTGCTGAGTGAACTAGAGGAACCAAGCAAGTGGTTTGATCACGTGCTGAGTGAACTAGAGGAACCAAGCAAGTGGTTTGATCACGTGCTGAGTGAACTAGAGGAACCAAGCAAGTGGTTTGATCACGTGATGAGTGAACTAGAGGAACCAAGCAAGTGGTTGGATCACGTGCTGAGTGAACTAGAGGAACCAAGCAAGTGGTTGGATCACGTGCTGAGTGAACTAGAGGAACCAAGCAAGTGGTTTGATCACGTGCTGAGTGAACTAGAGGAACCAAGCAAGTGGTTGGATCACGTACTGAGTGAACTAGAGGAACCAAGCAAGTGGTTGGATCACGTGCTGAGTGAACTAGAGGAACCAAGCAAGTGGTTGGATCACGTACTGAGTGAACTAGAGGAACCAAGCAAGTGGTTGGATCACGTGCTGAGTGAACTAGAGGAACCAAGCAAGTGGTTGGATCACGTGCTGAGTGAACTAGAGGAACCAAGCAAGTGGTTGGACCACGTGCTGAGTGAACTAGAGGAACCAAGCAAGTGGTTGGATCACGTGCTGAGTGAACTAGAGGAACCAAGCAAGTGGTTGGATCACGTGCTGAGTGAACTAGAGGAACCAAGCAAGTGGTTGGATCACGTGCTGAGTGAACTAGAGGAACCAAGCAAGTGGTTGGATCACGTGCTGAGTGAACTAGAGGAACCAAGCAAGTGGTTGGATCACGTGCTGAGTGAACTAGAGGAACCAAGCAAGTGGTTTGATCACGTGCTGAGTGAACTAGAGGAACCAAGCAAGTGGTTGGATCACGTACTGAGTGAACTAGAGGAACCAAGCAAGTGGTTGGATCACGTGCTGAGTGAACTAGAGGAACCAAGCAAGTGGTTGGATCACGTACTGAGTGAACTAGAGGAACCAAGCAAGTGGTTGGATCACGTGCTGAGTGAACTAGAGGAACCAAGCAAGTGGTTGGATCACGTGCTGAGTGAACTAGAGGAACCAAGCAAGTGGTTGGACCACGTGCTGAGTGAACTAGAGGAACCAAGCAAGTGGTTGGATCACGTGCTGAGTGAACTAGAGGAACCAAGCAAGTGGTTGGATCACGTGCTGAGTGAACTAGAGGAACCAAGCAAGTGGTTGGATCACGTGCTGAGTGAACTAGAGGAATGCTTTCTTTCCTTACCAACTATTGAGTTATTGTTTCAACAGTTTGTTGTAATATACCAAATTTGACATGTTCTATCAATTGTGCCTTAGGTTTACCCCACAATAATACGTTCACTTATTCCTTTGTCCTTGGCTGCCAACCCTTGCATATCAATACCAAGTAGAATTTCTACTCTACTGGCAAATGCTCCCCTTGTGGTGGTGCAGTAGACTATCCAGACTGGCTTATGATATCATCGAATTAATGATAGGGGCTTACCCCTATTTCCTTGAGCTGACTTTAATTAAGTACATCTGTACATATGAACTTGCAGAATTCCCCTGTGTCTCATTCCTCTGTCTCCTGACCCAGTTAGTGCTCTGTGCATACCTTTCTCCTGCATGACCAATTCTTGGCCACTTCATGCAGGGGCTCAGACAGAGCCAGTCTAAATAGCCGCTATTGCAAGGCCTTGAAACAGCACTAGCACATGTTTTATAGTGTTTGAAATGTTGTGGCTGCTGGCAGCTACATTGCCAGCTTTGTGGTCTCATACTCCATCTGTTGTGGTCAGACTGTGGCAGTTTATTTTAATTTCAAGCGAGGGAGCGAGGTGTCTGCATTCCTCGCACTTTGGGCTATGTACGTGCACAAACTAGAAATTGGAAGTAACTAAATTCTATTTGTTGCCTTGGAGCGAGGTGATTGACCTTCAATGTTTGCATGTTAACCTTCCCATGTTCGGTGGTTTATAAGGCATTTGTAGCCGACACTAATTACAGATATCTTATCGATGCTAGCAGTTGGTCATAATCATCCAGTGGGATGAAGCCAATTAGGAGAATATTTGAACTTTGAATCAACCCAAATTATTTTAATTGTCAATAAAGTTTTATTCATCACATGAATGAATGGTCTAAGGGTAAAATGAGGTTGCTCTGCTAGTGTAATTCTACATCCCCACTGCACACGTGCCTGCATTAGCCCCTCCCACACTCAATACCACATCATGTTCCTACTCCATCACAAAGTTGTATAAAAGACAATCACAATCACTTTCGTGATGATGAAAGATGGGCCATGTCATAGACTAAACTACAGAGGAAGACATTCAACAACAATAATTGTTATTTATAGCTGTTGGTGTTAGATAAATTGTTATGACTGCAGTTAGGAAGTCAAGAAGTTAACTCCCCTAATTATTTCCCCTAATTACCACCGGCAGTTACATCACATACAAGTACATTTATGGGACATTGAGTGAAACACAAGACAGAAACAATTGCTATTGCTTTTACATTGAGACATCTACATAGCTAAGGCCAGTGTTCGTTAACCTAACAGAAGAACTGTCATATGATCTCAGTTAGTTATTGTACAATAATGCTGGTATTGTGTTAATCACGTAGGTTAGTGACGGGATCGTTTGACCATTCTGTGAAGTTGTGGACCACTGAAGGAACTCTGTTACAGACCATCTCATTCCAGAGTCCTGTGACGGGGCTCTGCTACGTCCTCCCAACGAGACTCCTCTGGGTTGCGGCTGGTTCTCACAACCCTCAGTTCTATGAACCCAAGCTCGGAGTCAATGTGAGCAGGAAGGAGCAACTCACTAGATAACACTTCATAGCTCCAGGAATAATTACTCTGCATAGCTTGAGACTGCTGAAACCCATAGTGGCATATTGTTGTACAAATGAATATCTCTACATTTAACCTGCAGTTACACGGGAAAAGTGAACATTGAGCAAGGCATGGACACACTGCACTGTGAGACATTAGTGATGTTGTCTTATTTGTTTCCTAGGTAACACAATTTGTGTCCGTGAGAAATGCCATTCCTCTGAACAGGTAAATATTGTGTTTCACGCAGGATTAAAATGTGCGAAGGTAAAGTCAGTCTATATAATGAGTGGGGTTTATTAAGCTAGTAGAAGGGGTGTGGCATTTTGGAATTTAGCATGATAAATTCTAGCTATGCATTTTATATACTTAAATGAATTATTACAGCACAGTTTTCTGTTTATACGTCCAATAGCCTAATTATTGACCGTATAAAATGCTGCTTCTAATTAAGCATTCCCGCATGTCTAATGTGTTAGAGACATTCCGTATTTTGAATTTGAAGTAACATTTTTATTTTTGTTTTCTGGCCAGAACTTCAACTTCTCGTGTATAAACTTGCACTAAATATTACCCTCTAATGAAGTTACTGGCAAATTTATCAACTTCAAAGTGTAGAAAATTATTTCAGACTTTCTTTTTTTTTCTTTTACTACAATTGAGTAACAATGATGCAGTCATTGCACGGTATGATGATGCAGTCATTGCACGGTATGATGATGCAGTCATTGCACGGTGTGATGATGCAGTCATTGCACGGTGTGATGATGCAGTCATTGCACGGTGTGATGATTTCTTGCCTGAAGTCCTCCTCAGGACCACTGAGAGTTGGAAAGACGTCATGACATTGAACTAAGTCTAAATATAATATTGAAATATCAAATACTTCTGTACAGTATTAGTTCAGCCGAGACGGATTGATTCATTGAATTGCGATGAATAGGTGCAGATGGGGGTGGGGCTGGTGGGGTGAGAAATCTATGGTTATTAATGGTATTGGGCATGCTCGCTATGCAAGGTTTCAGTTTATGTGTGAAAACATTCCCGGGAATGTTGCGCCAAACTTTGTTGTTATTTGCGCTATGGCAACTAGGACAGGAAGTGATGCCAAGTACCTCTGGGAAAAGGGGATTGGCAGAAAGCATCCAGGTTGCCGACTTGTATAGAATACTAATTTTGAAACATCTCTGGGCATGCTTGCTACTGGAAGTGTTGCTTGGCAACCGCGTGATATTGACCGAGAACTTGTCCAAGTTTAGTGAGTCCAGAATTCAACCAATGAGAGGAGAGGAGCCGGTGAGTACTTGTGTCTCTGTGAGATATTTGTGAGTGCCGGTGTCTCTGTGAGATATTTGTGAGTGCCTGTGTCTCTGTGAGATATTTGTGAGTGCCTGTGTCTGTGTGAGATATTTGTGAGTGCCTGTGTCTCTGTGAGATATTTGTGAGTGCCTGTGTTTCTGTGAGATATTTGTGAGTGCCTGTGTCTCTGTGAGATATTTGTGAGTGCCTGTGTCTCTGTGAGATATTTGTGAGTGCCTGTGTCTCTGTGAGATATTTGTGAGTGCCTGTGTCTCTGTGAGATATTTGTGAGTGCCTGTGTCTGTGTGAGATATTTGTGAGTGCCTGTGTCTGTGAGATATTTGTGAGTGCCTGTGTTTCTGTGAGATATTTGTGAGTACTTGTGTCTCTGTGAGATATTTGTGAGTGCCGGTGTCTCTGTGAGATATTTGTGAGTGCCTGTGTCTCTGTGAGATATTTGTGAGTGCCTGTGTCTGTGTGAGATATTTGTGAGTGCCTGTGTCTCTGTGAGATATTTGTGAGTGCCTGTGTTTCTGTGAGATATTTGTGAGTGCCTGTGTCTCTGTGAGATATTTGTGAGTGCCTGTGTCTCTGTGAGATATTTGTGAGTGCCTGTGTCTCTGTGAGATATTTGTGAGTGCCTGTGTCTCTGTGAGATATTTGTGAGTGCCTGTGTCTGTGTGAGATATTTGTGAGTGCCTGTGTCTGTGAGATATTTGTGAGTGCCTGTGTTTCTGTGAGATATTTGTGAGTGCCTGTGTCTCTGTGAGATATTTGTGAGTGCCTGTGTTTCTGTGAGATATTTGTGAGTGCCTGTGTCTCTGTGAGATATTTGTGAGTGCCTGTGTCTCTGTGAGACATTCAGTGAATGCCTGTGTCTAGTCTATCATGCTTACCACATTACTGGCTTACTCGTACTTCCTTTGAAGATTGCACCAGGAGGATGTTGAAAGCAACTAGAAAGAGACACACATTTACTCTGACTTACTTGCATAATTGATTCATGTGTCATAGTTCCCATGTTCCCATGGCAACCTATCATCATGGGTAGTGATATCAGAGCAGTTGCATTTTCTAAGTTCCCCAATAAGTGAAGGATTAGATCATAACTTATAGATTGGGGGGAGGAGAGGGGAGGAGAGAGGGAGAGAGAGAGTGGGGAGGTGTGGTTGAGTATTAGATCAGCAATTGTTGTCTGTGTATATTGCACCTGCAGGTTGAGAAGCATTCAGTTCTACCAGTACTTCCCTGAGATATCTGAAGTGATCGGTTAGTCAGCGATTAGCCAATAGATTAGTAGATGACGTGTTTGTATGTGTGTTAGGTTATAGCAATCTGAAGGAATTGCTGAGTTGGCACTATTCTCCTGGCAACTGCTCCACTATCCAATTCTCTCCTAGCGACGGTCACATAGAAACACTCTGCTACAGTGAGGCGGTTGTTTAACTTACTACTGTACAGTTCATGGATGTGTGTGTATGTTTGTGCGTGTACAATAGCCAACAAGTCTCCTGTCCTCATCTTCAGTGGCAGTTATGATGGTTACTTGATGAAGTGGGAGAGACACCAGCTCAACCCTTTCCTGTACAAGTGAGAGAATGCACAGTGTGTGTGTGTGTGTGTGTGTGTGTGTGTGTGTGTGTGTGTGGGTGGGTGGGTGGGTGGGTGTCACTTAGTTAGCCCTGGCTAGGCCTGAGCCAATTATGTTGGCATAATTTTGGGCATAATAGGTGTGCCAAAGCATCGAGCATAATGCCAGCATAATAGGTGGTTTTTGAGGATTTTTTTTTTTTAATGCAGAGAATTAACTAGTTGTCTAAGCTTGCATCAGTATATGAGAGAAGAGGCTC
>WLWD01000280.1_pt1 | contig 98549 bp, 63 predicted proteins | sample 6712731 | NCBI WGS metagenome assembly WLWD01 (sample SAMN12718690, study PRJNA576275) | sponge metagenome | isolation source: marine sponge | host: Mycale hentscheli | place: New Zealand: South Island, Marlborough, Capsize Point | collected 2014-11-01
TAGAAGCATCGAAAACGTGGTAAAAGCAAATTAGATCGCTTAGGCATTCCTGAAGAAGAATTGGCTCGTCAGCAACAGCAGCTTTTTGATGAAGCCAGGCAACAACAAATTGAGGTAATTTTGTTACTTACTTGTTTGAATCCCCGGCGACAACTAAGATTTTTTCACATTTTTCCTTTGCTTTTTTCCAGACCCCAAAGTTTCAATCTAGTCTTTATAAAGGGTCAGAACTTGATAATTGTAATGATAAAGCCTTTTTTTAATCCACAAATTATGGCTCCTCTCCAGAGGGGAGGTGTTTCCAGTCGACACCGAAAAGGTGTTCTGATGGCACATAATTAGTGGTCTGTTGAGTATGAGACTGCAGCAAGTGGTACTACTCAACAGTATAAAGGGAAAATGTGAAGGTCTTGGAAGTCGAGGCTTGTCGTAGCTCAGTGATTAGAGCACTGGTGGCTAAAACCAGTGGCCCTGGGTTCGAATCCCCGGCGACAACTGAGATTTTTTCACATTTTTCCTTTGCTTTTTTTCAGACCCCTTTAGGTGAGAAAGTTTCAATCTATGATGATGATTAATGGCCAGGAGATAATGTCTGTATTGCCATGTATAGATGGGTAACATTGCCAAGTTTATTGGTGTAATAGCAATGAGAATCCTGCTATACAATTTAAATTACTTAATAATTCTGTTTATCTCTTTCAGTCTGAAATGAACCAGCAGAGACAGCTACAAAGCATGCAACAGCAGCAGCAGGAATCTCAGACGCAGCCGCCACATCATGAAGCTGGTTCTGGTCAGGTGGCTTCTGTTGCTTCCACTCAAGTTGCATCCCATCCAGTCACTTCTTTGCCTACACCTTCCGCCCCCACACCAGTGGCAAGCACTCCCCAGACATCAGTAGCTTTGGCAAGTGCTGCCCAAACACCTGTAGCACCTGCTGTACTTGGTGCACCTGTTGGACATCCAGTAGCTTCTGCCAATCCCACACAGCAACAGCAGCAGCAGAGAGGATTACCTGGAACTGTCAGTGAAGTTTATTACTTTAATTAAGTGTAAATACACTTTAGTTGCAATCTATTGAAAATTTCTCTATAGCTAAGGTATTTTATAGAGTAAAGTTCATTACTACATTGGATAATTAGAAATATAGTAATATTATTCAGCAATTGAACGCAGTAAGAGTAATAATATAATTCAGGACGTTTCGGTCCTTAGACCTTCTTCAGCTGTACCGAAACTAACAAGAGAGGGTGATCTAACTAAGCTAAAGTGATAATGCTGATATGTTTGTAGAGGGTGATGATTAGGTGATTGTTTGTATATCAGATTATGTCCCAGCCTGAGTCAATGGTCATACCACTGTCTAAATTCATGTTGTGTGTGTTGGCTCTGATATGGAGTGTTTCTTTTATTTTTCTCTTGGTCCAATGTTGTTCCATGCATGGTACAGTTGCCTCTTCCCAAATGATTTCATGCTTGTTTGACTGTACATGTACTTTTATGTCATTGTTCTTGTCTTGATTTTGACTGCTTGTTTGTGTCCATGATTCTTTGTTTGAGCGTTCTCCCCGTCTCTCCTATGTCAACACATCCACATGCACATGGGATGGAACACAAATGAGCAGTAAAAAATCAAGACAGGAACAATGATATAGCAGTATATGTACAGTCAAGCAAACATGAAATCATAAATACACTGGCACTATCACCTTAGCTTAGATCACCCTCTCTTGTCAGTTTCAGTACAGCTAAAGAAGGTCTCCTGAATTATATTATTATTCTTACTGAGTTCAATTACTGAATAATACTACTATATTATTTCTAACTAAAGTTTTGTCATTATTTAATAACACCTGAGTGAGAAAAGAGATATTTTTAATATGCTTGCTTGGTTAGGTGAAGTGGCCTCAGATTTGCTACTGTACACTTCTTGCCACCTCCACTTAATTAGTTATTATGAGTATGTGTTACTTGCATTGGATTCTTTATTCATCTTTTCTCTCATGTGTAGGGAGTGAAGTAGACACACATGCATATACATATTTAGAACATAGCTACTGTAGTTTTTGTATTGTGACAGAGGGACTTTAAATCTCTTAAGTCCTTCAGGGAAGGATTCTATATGTAGTGCCCCCGTCTTCAGGGCAGGGCTTCTGTAGGTAGAGTACCTCCAATTGTGTTGTTAAACTGTTGCTAGGTTCTAAATTAGTTAGGCGCTGCGCCGTCGTTAACTACCGTTTTTAGGGTCCCTCAGGCCCTAAGTGTAGCGCCCTCGCTGCGCTCGGGACGCTACAATCAAGGACCTTCAGGGACCCTAAATACAGTAGTTCCCTCTGAAGCAGCGCCTACTATTATGTAGACACTTTTAGTGTGTGATTAAATTTTTCATAATCACAGCAGCTAAAACTCTAATATTTCCTTTTAATAATGTAGGGCCTTCCTCCAAGTGCTGCAATAACAGCAGCAAGTGTACAGGCTACTTCTAATCTTCTTCAACAAGCCCTGGCAATGGCATCTGCTCAAATGGCTAGTGTAAGACAAGATGTAATTCAATGTTATTAACCCTCAGTCCACATACATACAGTATGTACGTTGAAGTGATTGCTCTTGGGAGTCTATCCGTTTTTTGTTTTCGTTATTGTTTTTGTTTTTTAAGCTAGGTAGTGCAGCTTAATCTTGATCACATGATACAATTCTTAATTTACTCCCTCTAGCTGTGAGCTGAAGGTTTGTTTTTCTTTAGTTTAGAGAAGTAAAAAGAGATAACACAACACATCTTCAATGAGGGTCTAGCTCAAATTATATACGTAGTAAACGTGAATCAGCAATGATTTAACTGTAAGCTAAACTAGGAAGTGCTGAGAGTTTGCTTGAATAGTGCTTTATTTGATACAATGCACTTTAGGCACATGTGGATGCTTCCCAGCAGAGCCTATTGCAACAATCAGCTGCCCTTCAGGCTGCTTTAGCTGCTCAAAGACTGTCTCCTGCTCAATCCCAACAACTCCAATTACTCCTGCAAGCACAAAGACAAACTCCAGCCACCACAGAGAGTTCTGTTCTACCGAATACTGCTGCACCTCAACCCCCAAATATAGGACAACCTTCTATTTCCCAAGAACTCAATGTAGCACAAATGATGATGACTCTTGCACAAGCAACTGGGCGTGGCCCTTCAAATGTATCCAAACCCAACTAGAACTAGTGATCTGATTAAATTTAAACTGACTTGAATCACTACAAATAATATACATGACATTATGAAGTCAAATAATTATTTTGCAATTTATTAATACATTACACTGCAATACACTAATATTGTACGTAACAGAATAGTCTTAACAATAATATGCTATAAGATGGTGTGCACAATGAAATCGACTATGTGTAATGCTGGCATAACAGTTAACTGGATGATCCAGGCCTGAAGTAAAGCTTTCGAGTAAGCATGCTTACAGGAGCAGGTATCTGTTTGTTCCTTCCTCTGGACTGGAATTCTTCTGCCACTCGCCTGTTGACTTCAGTTAAAATGTCTAAAAGGTGTTCTTTTTTGCCATATTCCTTCATGGTTTGAACAAAGGCAGATACAAACCAAGCTCCATTTTCCGAGTTTCTCCATGATACATAACCAGGTACAGTAGCATATGCAAGAATAAAGTCTGCTTCAGTTGGCAACGCTCCACTGTATCCCCCTCCATCTGTCTCATCACCATCTAAAATTTGTGATATCTACAGAAAAATATAGTGTTTCACAGCCAAGCACTGGATAGTGGACAAATTGAGCATTTATCCTGTGCAGTTAAAAAACATCTTTACTACATTACTCTTTTTATTATTTTATAATCAGAACTAATAACACCGATAGAGTAAAAAAATAATTAATATTATGCCCTGTGTATTCTGGTATTCGTTGAGAGATCGAAACTTATGTATACAAGTACCTCTTCTTCTGTATCCATCTTTACTGGTGGAGAAGGACCATCAGTGGACTCCACAGAAACGCCATAGTCAAATTTAGCTCCTCTACATGCCTTCACAATAAAAATAATTATAGTAATGGAAGAAGGGGGGGGGGGGGACAAAATAGAACTAACCTGGATGATGAAAACTTTAGGTTTACCTATCAATGACGGGCAATGGTTTCCATCAAAGTATCTACAACACATCAACTTAATAATCCACATTGGCTTTAAAAATGTTTTATGACTTGGCTAATTGACCACTACTAATTGAAATTTATGTAGTATTTAATACTATTAGTGTCCTAAAAACAAAATGCTTACTCGGTGATTTTTTCCACAGAAAGCAGTTCTCCATCAATAGAATATAGTTTTCCATTAATTCCATGACTTAGTAGGCAAATGAACAAGCAGTCATAATTAGTATGGTCTGTTCTTCTTATTTCCTACCATTAAAAAAAAAAAAAGAGTAATGACCTGAACAATGTATATACCTTGAAACATACATCAAAAACAGCTCTCATTTGCTGCCCATTGAGATCATTACACCGTCGAGTATCAAAGCGCAAATCCTGGCAAAGAGAAGTGAGAGATTCTGCATCTCTGTCTGTTCCAACTCGATCCTTCATGCCATTGGTGAAATACTTGTTGTTGATAATCAATGCTACATATCATATATCAAACATGTCATTTATAGTTTTAAGTTGAAAGACATTGTACAAATTGTATATTTTCATTACAATGACAGCACAGGTTAAGTTCTATTATTTATTAACTAATCGATATATACAAAAATATTAACTGCAAAGGAAATACAATAGTGACTATTGAAGAGGAGGAAGTCACATTTGTATTTAAAGAGCTTAAAAAACATAGACTTGCTGCGTATTTTTGGCTAAGTATATTGTAGTAGCCGCATATGTACATTAAGTAAAAAGTTCAAGCAGGAATTGAAAGAGTCGATTCATGCATCCCCCTAGCCTTTCCCATTCTTAAATATGAAAAATTTACCAATTCCTCGTGGATTTGCTGACATCTTGTAAACTAACTTAGTTGGGCGATCTGTTCCTTCAATTGGAATGTTAGCCTCTTTTTGTTCCATGGCCGTACGCACAGCAATGGGACGAACTATTACACCATATTGAAAGAATAAGATATGCAATCAATAATAAAACTAATTGTACTTACCTCTTGGGGCTGAGGCATCCTTAAACTCTGAGACAAAAATATTTATTGCAATAACATAAATAAAAGTAAACTAACTTATACCTTTTCTTATTTTGTCTATGATATGCTGGTTGACATCTTCCTCAGATTCAAGAGATTCAATTAGCACATCTAAGGCATCAGGACCACGTCTTTCCAGAGCAGATAATATTGCTTCATTCGCACTATGTGAAGATTCCTTTTCCGCTTTGGCAGCTAAAATTATTATACAAATTACTTCGTTGAAGACAATCTGAGCACTTTAACAATAATAGGCTATTTTTGTAATTATGTTCCAAGAAACTGTCATTTTTGTATACATCACAATATGTTTCTGCCAGGATCCCAGGATCAACTGTAAGATCAATTGCATAAAAATAATGACTAGTTGGTACAAGTTCTTACTTGGGTGAAGTTCTTATTGGTATTTTCCTAGTTTTCTCTGTTTACACAGCCAAAAACAATACCACCAGTGAGACAACTGGTGCACATGCTTACTGTTTAATACATACTGAAAGGAGACTTTCTCAATCTGGAAATAATTCAGTTAGCATGCAACACTAATAGTCTGGTGGCTTAGTGAAATTACCGTTTTTTGGCGGACAAAAGGATCAAATTTTGCATGAATTTTTCTTTCAACTTCATAAATATTATTAGCCTAGGAGCCCCACCCAAAAAATTTAATTAAGCCCACTAATTAAAAATGGCCGCCAGAGCATTTATTGTTATTTATGCTTTAAATATTCTGTTTTTAGAAGCAATATTATTATGCAAGAATTATTGTATAGCTAGTTAACATGCTAAATTTCAAGTTTAAAACATAGATTGATATATTTATGGCTGCATTAGCAACTACACAGTGGTGAGCAGCATACATTGACTTTGGCACTTAAATTATATCTACTGTAATCTCCTTTGCAGGCACACTTAAAAAAACTTCTGGTATGCTAAGCCAGACCAGTTCTCAACACCGTGCAGCAGCAATTTTTGACCAAATTCACTTGGATTTGAAATTACTTGGTGGGGTTGAGTGCAAGAACTCCATATTCCAGCCTGGTATTTACTTACTATGTTAATGTTTAGGCTCTTACAGCTAAACAATTCCTCTCTGGCCCCATCACTGAACTCAAACTGATCTCATCCTATAGCACAACTGTTAATCTTTCTATCTTTTGAAAGTGATTGGAGCTGCAAGGTAATGCTGCTTGCTTCCAGAAAGTGATATTTATAACTGAGGTCTAATTTCACCAGGGTTTGCACTATAAGAAACTGAAAAAGGCTGATTCCAGTTCCATAAAATGACTTTACTGCAGTTGTTGAGTTGGGGTTATGGTCAGAATTATCCAGAGCACCAACAGTGAATAATCTATCCGTAAGACAGGCCGGGGCCACAACTCCTTCTTTTTATTGTTCAGATACTGCTGCAGCTATCATACTTTCAATTTGTAAACTTTGTCATATGAAATACAAATTCACATGTGATAAGTTGTTCAATGAGTTTCTTGCTCCAAGCCATGTGGTGAACATTTAGACCAATGTAAATGGGAAGAGGTGGCTCAAGATCAGAGGAATGCCTTGTTTCATGGTACAAGATTCAGAAGCTTTCTTATGTGCTAAAATGACTTGACCTACAGTTAGTCATACCTGAGTTTCACATCGCCCTTGGTCTTTCAAATTAGTACCATTGAAAATTAAAGGAATATGATATATGGAGGCTTGAAGGACGAGACTCCTGTAGGCAATTAGATGGAAAGGAACCATTGAACTTGAAAGGGCTGATCAATAATTATTAAAGCAGCCTTGGCTAAAATGGTAGCATCTTCAGAAAATGTCCCCTTCTGTAAAGCCTCCCTAAGCATATCTTGGACAGCCTTATTGAATGTGATTATGGTATTTCTGCCATCAAACTGTTCTTGGGCTTCTGGGAATTGTTCCAACAGTCGTTCCTTCAACTTGATTTTATTGTACCCCTTAGAGATATCAAAATCATGAAAACGACTGACCTAGAGGGAATACTGACATTTGAACATTGAAGTTCCAGAACTAAAGGCTTTCCCAATGTAGCTAACCAACTCCACAAATACTCTGGAAAGGTTATTTTCCCCAGTGTGGACCTTCTCTTCTCTGATCGACTTCTGTAATGGTTTCTCAAACTCGTAAGGCACTTAAAGTGATATTTAGCTACCTTTGCTATAAGGTCTCCACCACCAGTATGAACCAGAAGCTTAGAGTCCTGTAACACTTATTATTCATCGTATGTTGCTATCGGCAGCAAAAGTAGAAACTTGTGGAGATTACTTTCTTCAAACGTTTTTCACAAAAAAATGCAGTTGTTAACTTTTACTACACTTGCTGGGTGGTCTATCTTCGTTGTAGTCATCTACACTCTTGGAATTATGTTTCCTTGCTTTGTTCTGTTTGAAACTATTAAACTTTAAATGATGAGATTTGTGCCAAGATGCACTTGACAACAAAATATAATGCACTTGTACTGCCACTAAAAGAAACACATGCAGGAAGGGCATCAGGTCCCTCAGCTCAGCTATGTTGCCTAAAAATCCTTCTCCACATTTTCGCAACTGCTTGTACATTGGTCATCGTCATGTGTTATTAATCCTGCCGACAAATGACAAATCGTTTCCAATCTAACTCCATGTAATACTCCACATAGCACAGTTGCATGAACCTAGCCCGACACCAAAGGATGGTTATGTAACGGCTTAGTTTTTACTACTTCACACTATAATTGTGAGTGTTTTCCCTATAAGTGACAATTTTTCACACTTGTTATTACTTTGATTCACCAAATTCCAAACAGTTGTCCGATATTATTTTTGATTGGCAGCCATCTTGCTTTACGAACGCGTTTCATGAGGGCTCCTAGGCTAAAATTCTTTAGTAGGCCCTAAGGAACAACCATACAAAATTTTATGCTTTTGTCCAATGGAAACTGGTAAACTTGCATAATGACCCTAAGCCACCCGACTATAAGTTGGTTGGGACTTTAAGATAAGTGAAAGATGCAAATCCATAAACGTTGAGTTAATAATAGTATATTACACACCATGCAACCGTGAGAAAATCTATATAAATGAAACAAACTAAAAGGCCTGAACTAGTGAAAGAACATCAGGGTGTCGGTAAGAGAGGTATTAAGAAGGTTTCACCCATCACTGAACATGCTTGGCAGAATACCAGATCAAAATGAGTAAGAATTGTAAACAGAGCCCCGAAGAATCATGACTTAAAAATCAAACAAGTTTAAACATCCAATGACACAAGAAAACCATAAGCAGTTTGGAGCTTCTTAGTGAGGGAATATTAGTAGATATTTGGCTAATCTTGGAATAAATTCCTTACCAATAATTTTTTTTACCAAAGCGTTTACTAAGGTGTCCACTAACACATATCAAATTATTTAAATTCAATTACCCTAGGGGAACCCAGGGTTGGGTCCCTGAAACCATATATGGAAGGGAAAAAAATATCCAAATTCTTCCTCAAGAGTGTCAAACTAAGGGTTTTCATGATTCTGAATCAGTTGCAAGAACTTACTTTGCATCAGAAACACTCTGCAGTTAAAAAAAGTCACACCCGACTTTCCCGCTATAGACAAACCCTTTAATTCGTGAAAGCAAAATGCATACATACAGTGTCAGGGATCTAGCTCACCTACTTCATATAACAAGATTACTTTTTAACACCCTGATTCCTGCATGAGCATGCAGAGATCAAACGTATGTGGCCTGTGCAAGCTGGTGCATGCATACACTATGAACATCATATGCTGATTCTGCTGAATCATTCTAGAACTTCTGGCTGCTCTTTGCTATGTAGTAGAGTCTGTCTAGCTTAGATATTTAGCTCAATCTCTCACAATTATGGACATGGACAATATTCCTGCACCTCTGCTGAACTGCTTCATCTGTGGAGACCCAGAGATGCCAGCTCGGAAACTGTTACAGGTAACTCCTAAAGGCTACACAACTCTGTTGGCATATGCAGAAGCGGTAGGAGATGCTACAGTTTTGGAGCGCATGAAGGAAGCATGGACTGTTGGAAGATTGAGATACCACTTCAAGTGTAGATGTGATTTGTACAACAAGTCAGTCAAGGCCACCATGAATTCAACTCGTAAGTACAACCTATTAATTTGTTAGGGTAAGTACCTATAATGTGTAATATATTGTAGGTGCAGCAGAGGCAGACAAAGAATCAGCACAGTTGAAGAGACGACGCATTTCATCTGCATCTATTGCTTGCAGTTCTGAGTTTGATCAATCACCAGATCAAAGCCTTGCATGCTCAAAGAAGTGGCTAAAGAATAAGATCCAAGAGAAATACCAAGACACACTTTATTTCACGTCACAGAAGAGGAGAGAAATTGTGCTGTGTTTCAGAGACAAGATAAGCAACATTCTGCGAGAGCATCATGCTAACATTCAGTTTGGAGATGAGAAGACACAGATAATAAAGACTGCATTAAAATTCATTTGCAATGACATTGCCACTATTGATCTAGATCCCAAGTCCTACCCCACTTCTCACAGTATGACTGATATCCCTAGTCTTGTTCCTGAGAGCCTTCAGATGTTGAGACCAATAGTGAAGACAGATAGGGGTTCATGGTTTTGAGCCAGTACCAACACTAGACCCCATGGTTACAAGCTGTAATTACAAGGGATTGCAGCAATAGGCAGTGCAGCTGCAAGAAGAATGGTGTACAATGCATTGTAGCATGTGGAAACTCCTTCCAGAAGATGTAGAAAAAGACTTCCACTCATAACATTGTTTATGTAGAATATTAATTTTAGCAACAAACAAAAAGGAAAAAAAGAGAGAGTGGGAAGTGGGTGAGGCCTTTTCAACCACAGAATTATTCTGATGCTTGTAACAGATTCAGAATCATGAAAACCCCTAGTTTGACCCTCTTGAGGAAGAGGGGGGACTTAACTTTCAGCAGCTGCCACAGGTTCCCCTAGGGTAATTGAATTTAAATAATTTGATATGTGTTAGTGGACACCTTAGTAAACACTTTGGTGAAAAAATTTCTTGGTAAGGAATTTATTCCAAGATTTTGGTAATTTTCCCTGACTATCTGGGATGCTGGCTGTCTATGCTGCATGCTAACTCAGAATCGAGAAAATGGCCAAGCAGTACTACTCAATAGTATAAAGGTAAAATGTAAGGTCTGGGAAGTTGTTACTTGTCGTAGCTCAGTGGCTAGAGCACTGGTGGCTAAGGCAGGGTCCTGGGTTCAATTCCCAGGCGACAACTAATTTTTTTTCACATTTTAACTTTGCTTTTCTTTAGACCACTTCCATAATAGTTGGGTGCAGCTTCTGAAAGCCAAAATATAGAATGTATAATAAGAAATATATATTAGCTGAAGTTAAATTCTATGAGGAGTATGATCATAAAATCATGCACGTGGCCAAACTGATCAGTGTGAAATATAAACTCTCACATCATACAGGCATGAGATCGGTTTTTTAAAAGAAGCATGGCATAGTACACGCAGTGTCTCCCACTCCCAGTGAAAAACCCTAATATTCCCTGGCTTGATTGGAGATCTTGATAAAATTTCAATCCATGAAAATGTTGAGCAAGCAATATTTTGGCTGGACTTTTGAGCACCTCTTAAAACTCAAGTAATAAATCAATGTGCTCTATAAGTACACTTCGACCAGAATTGTAAACACCACGAATTGCAAAACTTGTAAAAATGGTATCTGTGGAAATTATATCTTTGTTGAAATTTCTCAGTCACTGTCAACACTTTTATCCATGTTATCATCATAAGTGTCTTCAAAGAACATGTACTCTAGACTAAAGGTGCATAATAACAAGTGCAATTATATTAGTTCTAGACATGTAATTAGTATCACCAAAAGTCTTCATAGATCAAGTGCTACCACAAGCAATAATTGTTATAATAAAAGTAATACGTTTCAGTCTGCTTCAATAAGCCAAATTAATACACATGACTGTGTGGTGTTCATGAACTGACAGTAGTAGGTTCAGTTCTGGAGCAAACTTCAACAGGAGCAAACTTCAACAGCACCATATGTATGTTAGGAATAAAAATTGTACCTTAACCATATCTATTAGCTTTACAAGCGTAGACAAGGGGGTGCTTGGCAGTGCTGAAGCACCCTAAAATTTTTACCTCTGCCATATATATTTAAATATTTTATCAGTCATATTACATATTATAACAAATTTAAGCACTTCCAAAATTGTATTCTTGTCTACACACTTGTTTTAAATAGCCACACCCTTATACTGGTCATACTCTCCACTAAGCAGTGAAGGAAGTCTGGCTTCTTAAAAGGGGGCAGTTCCTAAACCTCTTGAGTGTAATCTCTGACTTTCTCATGTGATAATTATGATAGGCTACAACCACTCTAAACGGCAACTCTTATACAGGAAGGAAAAAGTTTGATAATAAAATATGCCATATAGGCCTGAAAACTAAATTAGACATTCGCATGCAGCTAAAGTACACCAAATTTCCTTACCTATGGTATCTTTCTCGTGCCAAGTAAGCATGTCCCGAGCATACAGCTCGTGCCGAACATCCGTAGATAAATTTTTTACCAAGAAGGGTGTGAGACGCCTTAAAGCTTTACTTGCAGCTTTCTCTCTTTCGCGATCCGCCATCGTTTACTGCCCGTTACACAAAACTTACCTCAACAACAACCAGCAAGGCGGGGTTAAACCCGTTCAGAGCTAGCGCTTCAAGGGGGAGGGGTGCGGTCTAAAGACACCCACGCGGCGCACAGTGCAGTGGAGGCGTTACTAAGGCAACACAGAAGGCTACCTACACCGATTACACGCGAACGATTATGTCCGGGAGAGAATCTTTTCGCAGGGAATTGGATTCTAATGTCTCGGGGTGGAAAATAGAGCAAAAATACACTCCAGGGACATTGATTGGCAATTGGGCAGAAGATAGATTTGGAAAGGTAATTGTTTATGGTCACTATTAGCTATAATATTTAAGTGTATCTAGCTATTTTTATAGTTTCAAAGAGGTTCTGAATTTGGAAATAGCACCCATAGAGAGGACTTTGGTGGGTATTCTAGCAAAAATTATCATCCTGATGCGACTGCAAGATGGAAAGGACTTCTTCAAAATGAGGTACCATTGAATTGAATTATTTTCACATGTCTGGTTATGCGACTGAATCATTTAATTAACAATATTGGCTGTTAGAACAAGAAAATTTGTAGTCTCGCATGCCAGACCCTTTACCATACCGCTTTGCTGGAAATGGTCTGGGGACAGACGTAGAGTTTTCAGGTTCTCTACAGGAATGTACGTAGAGCCAATCAGATTGTACCAATCACATGACCAACCTCATTTATTGCTAATTGAAATGATTTAGCGGTAGCTTTCCACCGCGCGTCGGTTAGTCAGCCGTGTGGTTGCTGCGATATGGAAACGTTGGAAGAAGTTTTGAGAAGTGTTGTGGGTTGTGGAGGGCATTGATTACAAAGCTGCATGTGCAGAACAGCGGAGGGCAATTCTTTCCTTCCTGCAGGGAAAAGGTGTTTTGGTTTTCCTCCCGAGGGGAAGTGGGAAAAGTATTTGCTTTTATGCTCTCCCACTGTTTTTTTTGACAAACTTAGAAATAATTCAGAACCTAAAAGTGTAGTGGTTGTACTGTTGGAGTTCATAGTCGGTATGCAAATCGTGCTCTTCAAGCTCATTTAACAGCTGATCAATAACACACTCCGTAAGTAGTAAGTTCACGCCCTCACAACCAGTTCAAGCAAGGTCTCAAAAGCGGATGTAGATATTCCTGTAGATCAAGCTAAAGCTACCACAGGCTGCAGTTGGGATTTAAAAATTTTTTAATTAACCTCAAATTAGGCGGCAATTAAATTCTTTATGACTCAGGTCACTTCATTGATTGCATTCCGCCAGAACCGGGAAGTACGGCGAGTGTCCCCAGACCCTCTTTTTTCCCGAGCGGAGGGAGGGGCATGAGGGTCTGGCCCGCGAGACTAGAAAAATTGCTATTATTTTTTTCACATTGCTTTTACTACTTATTAGCTTCTCTCACTTACCTTAAACTAATAAATATAATGTTCTACAGATAGGAATAAACAATCCAGCTCAAATTTGTGTGTACTTCAAAAAGTAGTACTTGCATATGCTTAATTAGTCTCATGAGCCAGACCCTTTACCTAACCGCTACGCAGGGAAAGAGGGTCTGGACAATTGCCTTTACTTGATTCGTTCCATTCCTCCGATTCTGGAGGAACATACTTTACATGTATGGCTTGTGAGGGTGGGTGTGGTTATAAGAAGGGGTGGTCCAATTTTTGCGCTACGAATTCGCTTGGTGTGTATCCAATATCCAAGTGAATCAGAAGCTCTAACAATGATTGCATCTAGATGGGATGGCCATACTACACTTAGTTGGCTTCCTCCAAACCGTTGGTCGCTTTAAAAGCACTGAGTGTACAAACTTTCAAATTTAGTGCATGCTATGAATTAGATGATTACGTAAGAGTTTATTGTGTTCTATAATTACATTCCACTGGAACGAATCGAATAAAGGCAGTTGTACAGACCCTCTTCCCACGTATCAGTTAAGTAAAGAGTCTGGCTTGCAAGACTATTGCATAATGGTAATTAATGTTCAGATATAAAATTTCCTGATTTGGAGCTTGATCTTACTTCATAATTCACGTTATATATGTCTACTATTCAAAATGTCCAGATATATTCTTGAAAACTTGTATGCTAGCATTTTAAGTACATACTTTTGTAGTAAATAAGTTCATAACAGATATGTTTTGACTCTGAACAGTTTTAAAACAACACAATGACACACTTTGTGCAAAGGGCAAAACTGCATAGAATGGAGAAATTGTTCAAGAGAAAGAGGATAGAAAAAGAAGAAAGGAATCACGTGTGATATAATAATAATAACAAAAATAATGAGTAAGTAAAGTTAATCATAAAAAAACATAAGAAGAATGTAAATAAATAAAAGTAACTGCTGTAAAGGATGATTCCAAATAGGATGCATTAAATCCTTTATCTAAATTCAGTGGTAAATGTCCTTTCTCTCAGCCAGCAAAACCAAATAATTCAGCGAAGCGAGCGGAGCTGACTCTCTAATGAGTTCGCGATATATATATATATTTAGGTCTAGAAATTGTTTTTGTTCTTGCGTGGGCGTACGTGTGTACCTTTTGTCCTACGTTTTGTTTACCCGCCGTACGAAGTAGCGATGCCCAGTGAAACAAATTCTGTGAAAGAGAGACAAAATGTTAGAAACCCTCGGTCAAGAGCTTTGAGGGCGTTAGAAACTCCAGAAGAAAAATTAGTAAGGAGAGATATAAGAAATGAAAAAGACAGGGCAAGGAGGAGGAGAGCTAAAACGAAACAGAAACAGGTAGCAAAGTAAAGAATCTTTCTTTTTGAAAAGCCATTAAATGTTCCTATTTTATTTATTAGACTATTCCTGAGGATTACGGTACCAGGAGCCTTCATCATAGAAAAAAGCTACCACTATTGTTTTCTCACTTTGACAGTATTTTGTAGCCACACCAAGCATGCATGGAATAGCTGCAATTACAGGGAACATGCATTGCTCGCTTCGCTATTTTGCGCTATTCGAGCGCACCACTAGTTATTGGTAAGTGTATCGTTCACTCACTATCTCCATATATCAGTATTTAGCTTCCTCTGGAACTTCATTTTCAACTTATGGCTCCTCCTAATCTGTTGAAATTTTTTTTTGTCTAATACAGGTAAAACTTCTGCGCTAAAGAATGGCATTATCTCCAACTAGAAACTACTCAAATTGTACATTTCCAAAGCCAAGTTGCATGCACGCGCACTTACCCGTACTATTTCACTTGGCTACTGTGGTATTTCACTTAATTTCTGTCCTATTTCACTTTGTTTTGTGCTTTTTTCACTTTCCCTGTGTAATTTCCATTGAACAGCGATTTTCCCCCATACATTTTTAATGGGCAATTTGCGCGCCGTACTATAAAGGTTGACCCTTGAAGAGGACTTCAGCAAGAAATCAAAATGTCGGGCTGAGTTTTAATTAACATAATATTGGCATAAATTATCTATTATTACAATTGTATATTTTATTTATATTCTTATTATTTTTATCATTATTGGCGAGCGAGCGAAGTGAGCGAGACCTCTCAGGGGTAACACAATTGAAAATCGGAAATATTTGTTTATTTATATATTTGGACGTACGTATGTCATTTTGTACTTTGACCCTCGCGTATTTTTGTGTTCGCTCAGTGTTCGACCCGTCCCAAGCTTCACTAAACAGAATCGTCCGGTTTAGCGATCATTACCGTATCACTTGATAATTACTGGGTGTAAGTAAGCTTATAATCAGACTTTAAAATGTTCTCCATAAAATGTTTTATTTGTTTATTTGAGTAATTCAAACTGAATGTGCACAAATTTATTAAGCAAATTTTTGTGGATACAATGAACCACCAAAATATAGGAAAATTTAAATGTACCCACATTCTTACTGCACTCTATAGTGAGACCTTTCAGCCAGTGTACAGTCATGTTAAGATGGGTATGTATAAAATATTATGTATAAGTGCTCAAGAGCTACATTAAAAATATAACACAAAAACTGACTGGAAATGAAACAAGCCTTTTTACACTTTTGTGTATTGTAATCCATTGTTTTTTAAGCCCTTTTTTTTATGCAGTTTGCAGTTGGTAGAAATGTGTTGCCTATGTTATGAGGACTCTATTTAAATTAATTATTAATTTATTCAAATTCTAAATTCCATCATAAGTAGTATTGTAGATATGATTACAAAACAAGTCACATTGTGACTCTGCCAAGTCTCTTTAGTGATGTGTAAAAGCAATTTAAAACTCAATGTTAAAAACTTTTCTTTGAACCTTTGTCCTAAATTTTTTATTTCAAGTATTAATGTCATTGAAAAGTCTCCAACAACAATTCTGCATATTTGAATATCTGACTATTGTTTTATTACACAACTCAAATGTAAATAAAAATTAAAATCATAATTTCTTGCCTTTTCTTTATAGGGGTTAGATCAGAGTCATTTAACTAATCATCATGGAGAACGATACATGAAATGTTTTGTATCAAGTTATGATCAATATTATAATCAAAAATATAAAACTGGATTAAGACAATGGGATCGACACAGAGTCAAGTGGGAACCTGAAGCAGTAGATCGTATGTCAGGTACTTCGCTTTTTTTTAAAATATACTATTTTAATTATATTATGACAACATAGGTTCATTAACCAACTTTGGCTTAAAAGAGAAGACATTTGAAAAAAGAAAAAAACTTGATAGAATGGAGAATCTAGCAGAATTCTCAACTTTATATGGCATGAGTTACATGTAAGCAAAATGTTTGATATGTGCCATTATACAATAGATATAGCATTAACCCTTAATGTGTACATAGAATGCATAGAAATTTAATAAATGGGCTGAGCTAGTGCCAGCTATTTTGAAATAATCAAAGCACCTGCAGATAATTGCCTCAGATTTATTTCATAAGCTTGCATCACATCCCATACAAACTTACACACCACATCACAAACACACATCATAACAAACAACACACACACATCACAGTCACAACTTTGTAACAAGGTGTTCAGTTTTAAAAGCTCACAGCTCTCATTAGATTCCATTTTAACATTGATTATCTGGCTTAATTTTTTTATCCTGATTTACTAAATGAGTGTTGTGAACAGTTCCCCTTTCATTCCTTACCTGTTGCACTCTTGCTGACTTCTGCAATCACTTGCATCATTAATCATGCTCCTACAGCTGTAAATGAATTTGAAACAATTCCCCGTCATATTACATTATGTAGACACTTTGCAGCCAAAGGAAATAGGACACCTACTAATATTGAAAGTTGCTTTTGTAATAGAATGTTTTCTTACTCCTAGTTTTTACAAAGATACTCTAAAATACTTGAGTTTTCTGAATGGTTATTTTCATAAATTATTTTCTTCTGGTGGAAAAAGCTTCACTATTATTAATGAACTGGACATAACAGAATGGAAAACTTCAGTAATCACGATTAATATCATGGGTGGTGTGAGGTGAAATTTCTCACTAATGCAATGTTATCATCATGTATTAAAATACTATAGCTAAGGTTGTTGTTGTTTTTTTGCAGTGAAGAAATAAAAATTGCAGTGTATTTTTTGTCGAAAGAAGTCACCCCACTCTGATTCTGCTCTTATTCACACTTTTCTTTTCATTGCTAATATGTGGCTCATATTAGTGTCTCTGAATGTTGTAATCACTTAGAACTCATCCACAAAGTGCCTCCAGCAGATTTGCAAATCCTCGGCATTTATCAGTTCATCTCCATCCACACAATATCCACAAGAACCTTCACTTTAGAGGAAAGCCATTGATAGTACGACCAGAATTTTCATCCACTATATGATTGGCAATAATATCATAAATGTTGTAGACTTTGTCATGAATGCTAATACTTTATCATGCTGTAATTATTTTATTAGCACAACTTTGAAATTAAACATGATGATATAATAAATGCTGGGAAAATGAGACTCAAAAAAAATAAAATCCAGGCATGATTAGGTTAATTTGGCTTGAAAGTTATGTAAAAGTATAATTGGTGAGCGAGCGAGGGGTAACAATTGAAAATCGTGGATATGTGTTTGGACGTACATATGTCATTTTGTACTTTGACCCTGGTGTTTTTGTGTTAGCTAGGTGGTCGACCCTGTCCCAAACTTCACTAAACTAAATCCGCTGGTTTGTTGATCTTTACCCGTATCATCCAAAGAATTATTTACTATTTTGATTTCTTGTACAGGTGCATTTAAAACTTACAAACTTACCGGAGTTCATTTCTCATCTTGCCTTTACACAGCTTCTTTGGCTACTACAGCGTGTCTTAATATAGGGTTAGGTCCAAACCTGTGAGGCATTTCTTTAGAAATGCCTATTGTTGTTTATTTGTTTTGTTTTGTTTTTAATTCGCCATTTGTGCTCAAGCACATCACTAGTTCTAATTAAAGTAATGATGTCCACAATTACATCCTGGAGTGTTACATTAAAAAATACCCTAAGAGAACTATAAACAATGATTTGCAGCTTGTAACAGAAACAGAAGTAAAAAATCAAACTGTTTGTTGAGGATCAATGGAAATGTGGGATAATGTGATAGACTGTTTAAAAGAAGTAAACAAAATCAAACTTGTGGAATTTGTATACTCATGGATATCTGCACTTGGGTAGCACTGTGAGTGAATATTATTATAACTAAAAGGGGAAGAAGCATCCCATATTTAACTGGATCAATACCTACATTATATGTAGAAAAATACTTTATGATTAAGTGGGTGTGCAAAAAAAAATCTGTCTTTCCCATCTCCCACCCCCTCCCTCCACTCCTTCAAGCCCTTAATTTCACCCCTCCTACCAAAAAAAAAAAAAAATACTCAACTTTCTCCCCAAGTATCTTGAAAATCTGGGCAGTACAGTTTTACAATGTCCATTATCTACATAGTTGCTGTGGTATCTTCACAATAGTATTTCTGGGTTGTGACCCTCTCACAATAATATCTCTCTATTTCTAATGCCTTTGGCTTTTGAGAATAAATTAGCCTGCTCATAAAATATCACATTTGTATAAGTAATAGCACGGGTAACTGTGCTATTCGGGATTAATAATACGAGTAACGTGATTGAAATAGCACTCTGCTTCACCTTGTGCTATTTCAATTGCTTTAAGAGTTCTATTGATCCCTAATAACACAGGTTACCTGTGCTATAACTCGCTAATAGTATATCATTTCTTCACCACAGTAAACTCAAGTTGGCACCAACTCAGTTCCTATAACCCCTCTCCCCCAGCAGATATTTTAGTAGCTGTTTTGACCCGTTTTGTGAAGAAGGGTAGCTGTAAAAACCTGAGAAGGATAGGCTAGGCTGGCTTCTATAATTACTAGCTTATTTTAGGGTAATGAGCTTGATTCAGGTTGTGACACTAGTGAGTTCTCTAACAGGTCTTGAATCTAAAAATACTATTTTGAAGTTATGTATCCCAAAATAAATGTATTTAATATGTACTGAATAGGGCCAAATACCTGTTACCACATAATATGAACTGCATTAAAAGTAAATGGGATGTGGCTTATGGCAATATTTTCCCATATCACCTGTGTTCTGAGTTATTACATTAGATTATTACGTCCCCCCAGGTTATACATACAAGTGTTTACTGCATAAGAAACTTGTTGCTATGGCATTCACACATGAGCAGTACATAAATTTATTATTCATTGGATACCGCAGCACTTGTCTGATTGGCCGTATTTACGCTTGTGCCTATGGCACTCATGTAAATATAAGCAAACAAGACTCGTAACATTTTCCTATATCAAATGAATTATATATAATTTTATATAACATGTATTACTTAGTCTGAGTGCTGGAGGGTCTATGGCCATGGCCATACCAAATTTATTCTGTGGAAGTGGTCAGTGTCCCACCTCTTTTTTTTTAACCTAAATTTCTACCTCAATGGAGATGCAAATGGATTCTGATGATCTTGTTTATTCCATGCATGTTATGAGATTTTTCTTTATCACATTTGACAGGGAGTTGTTAGAATCTTATCAGGGCTGGGAGTTTTAACAAACCTGATGATCCTTCATTTCCTGTTCTCATCATGGAACCCATGGAAATGAGTTTGGATTCCCTCTAAATCAAGTTCTACTAAGCAATAGACCACGGGCAGTTTGATGAAGCAGGTGATTCACCTGTAAATTGGTGATTCTCGTCCCCTCCTGGTTATGTTTGATTGCGAGACAACTGGGTTGTGCATCTATGTTGATCACATCACGGACATCGCTGCCAAAGTGATGAATCCTCATGTTATTCATCAATGTACTCCAATCCATTACTATGTAGAGTTAAGATCAGGAGTGGTATTGTAACATCCAATGTTCAATGTGTGACAAATGCTACATAGGAGAGATCATACTTAGAGACTTGAGGACTGAATAAAGGAACACAAGAGTGCTTGTGTCAAATGTGATACAGAAAAATCTGATCTAGCAGAACATGCATGGAATGAGGGTCATCAGGTGGCCTAGATAACTGTAATTGGCTGTGAAAATAGATTTGGGTTGACTAGTACATATCAAGAACTGCAAAAACAAACCCTGCTACCATTTTTTCTGCCTCTTGTACAGCTATCCACATAATTTCGTTATATTATATATTTAATTTAATTAAACATCAGAAAGCATCAGTTTTCACACATCAAATTTAAACGCATAGCTAGCGGTGTTTTTCCATATCTCACTTTCATTTTGTAACCTAGTGACACAGCAAAGTCTACTGTTAGTTATAAACCTTGATATGAGCAATCAAAAATTATCTATTACATGAAATGTTAAATACTCACAGCACACAACGTGCCTATTATCGCGTGCGCTACTGCTGATAGGCGGAGTCATGCTCTATATTCCGGCCCCGCCCAGGTGAGAAACGAACTGCACAAAGAGTGATTGTTAAGACATACTTGCGACAAAAGTATAAATAAATGTTAACGTCGTAGGAGCTAGCTTTATAGAATCACTAAGAAATGAAGACTGTTCTGTTGGTGTTGCTGCTTATTACGGCTATTTACGGTGCGTATTCTTGGTTGTCCATGTTGAATTTAAGTTGTATTTGGAAAATGATTTTTTAATTGTATTGCTACTTTTTTAGTTTTAGCGAAAGAATACTGGTAGTTTCTTTGCATATACATGTTTATGATGCAGTTTTAAAGTGGTACCTAATGAATGTGCAGGGTCATAGCTAGAAAAAAATTCCTGGGGCAGGGGCGAATGTTTAATGTCAATTGTGTATAGCATAGGCAAACATTTATAATAAATTATATAATACCAAAAAAGGTATAAATAATTTCCATAGAGCCTGATTTTTTTAACCAAGCTTTTCACCATTATGTATCTCAATAAAAAATACGGTGGGACTTCCGTTATCTGAACACATTGGGACTGAGAAGTGTTCGAATAACTGAACAATAAAACACAGAAGGGGCATTGTCAAGCAATTTTTTATGTCTGCATGTGCTACTATTACATTTTGGGTGTTTGATTAACTGAAGTGTTCAGATTATTGAAGTTCGGATAATTAAAGTTCTACTGACAATACTTTATGAAATTTGGCTGTTTGAAATTTGATTTAATGATTATTGTTTACTTTATCGGTCCCTTATTTCTTTTAAATACCGTTGCTATATTGTTGTCAGGTGTAATAACTTGGCAAGTGTGCAATAACACTTGCCCGGTATTTAAACTAAAAGCATGAGCGCTTAGTGCCTAGTACATTTATCGCACTCAGTCCTCGGGCCTACGGCCCTCGGGCTGTCGTGCAATAAATCGACTAGAAACTAAGCGCTCATGCTTTAACTATAACATAAATACTACTCTAAACCAATCACAACTAGATGCAAAGTGCTATGTAAATAAATTAGCAACATAAAAACTACTGGGGGGGGGGGGGGCGATTGTCCCCCTGCCCCTAAATATGGTCCTGATGTGATTTTGAATATTAAACTTGCTGTAGGTCATGAGGATCGCCTGCAAGTAATAACAGTTGCTACCAGTGAAACCGATGGTTATGAGAGGTTCATGCGATCAGTGAGACTGTTTGATATTGATGTAGAAGTAAGCACTACAATAGTCTTTATATGTTTGTTGTATTGTCTAAAATTGTAGCCGATATTTTACATCAGTTTAACCAAAAATTTACCTCAGTTGTTTTAATATAATTACTATAGACCAAACGAAAATGGTTGTATGGCTTTTTCTTTTAGACTAGATCTCCTTTGTGTGTGTGTGTGTGTGTGTGACTGATAAAATTATTACTTATTTTTTACAGTATTAGTTGTTGTTTTTGTTTTTTGTTGTTTTTTTGCTTAGTCTTTAATAAAAATTATGTAAAACTTTATCAACTTACTAAACGGTTGAAAAACTATATGGGGCGAAAGTGTAACACACATTTCTCTACAATTAGAGACTAGCCCCTGCTAAAATTGTATGTCCTAAAATTCTCTCTTTTATTCTCATTATTCCTGCTTATTTGACATTTCCTAACAATACACTCCAAGTTAGCCTTTATTGCAGCTCAGTATGTACTCGTAAGATACACTCTGACTCGGTTCCAATAACCTTCATTTTTAAAACAATTAGACGGCTTGGTACTTCACCTTTGGTGAGCTTATATGTAAATATTATTACAGAATGTAGCTTATGGATTTTTTTTATGAAGTAATATCGTGATAAGTACAGTTACATGTAGTTTGCTTAAATAGAAGAAAAGGTTGACAGAGTTTGCTGAAATAGACTATTTTGGATGCAGTATAGCGAGTTAGAAGGAACCAGCAGTGTTTAATATCTTTTAGCTTTCAAAGTCTTATAAGTTTTCCCAGGAATTGATATGTTGTTTTTTTTGTGTGACAAATGGACTCTATTAGTCATATGTATGTGATCAGATCAAAAAAAGTATGAGTAAGTTATAATCATCTAAATGAACAGATTATTAGTAGTGGATTCAGTTACATATTTTATTTTTTTTGTATATGTGTAGGTAGTAGGAATGGGTGTGGAATGGCAAGGAGGGGATGTGATCAAGCTTCCTGGAGGCGGTCACAAAGTCAATTTGATAAGACCAGTTGTAGAAAGATGGAAAGATGAATCAAATACTATCGTCATGTTTGTCGACAGGTACATGTGTATTCTGGTGTTTATAGTAGCTCTCCTGTAATACTTAATTACTGTGAGTTGATAGTGTCCCCTTTCTTTTCTGGAATGGCGCAATTATGGCATCTAAAGCAGTTTCAGAAAAAGGATGTAAAATACGTGCTTAAAGAGTGAGTAGCGAAAAACATATTGTAGTATGTGTTTGCAACTTAGTCTGGTAACTCACTGGAAGTCCAAAATGGGAACAGAGTAGTTAAAGGGCCATTTCCCCCTGATTCCTTGTGTAGCAAGATTAACTGTAGGGTTTAATGCTATGAAGTTTGGCACCGACGTAGTAAGTGATTTTATTCTTAATCAAAATAATTGCTCTTTTACACGATGTTAAGCATATACTTATCTGTACATTCAAGTGAGATCAATAAAGCACCTACATAGTAAGTGATTTTACTCTTATATTATGATGCTTATTAATGCATGGTTAATGGGGATGCAATAGATAGTCAGTAAAGCGCAAACCCTCAGCGTTACTATGCACTATAGCCATTTACATCCTTACATATTCCTCAATGTTCTTAACTTCTATGAGTGAGATCAGTGTTATATTTTGTGTTACAGTTATGATGTGATTTTTACTGCTGGAGCAAATACTATTATACAGAAATTTAAGGATTTTGATTCACGAGTTGTGTTTTCAGCTGAGGGTTTTTGCTGGCCAGATGCTTCCCTTGTGGTAAGTTAGTATTAGGGTTATTTAACTTGCAATTCAAATGATTTTTTTACAACACACACACACACACACACACACACACACAGCTGCTCAAGCGTGACTAGAGATGGCTATAGTGTAACACTTGCTATAAGTAATGAGGCTCAGTATCTAAAATGGAAAACAAGAACATACAATAAGCCGTTTTGCTTTAGCAAACGAATGATGATTCAAAATGTGTAACTAAGGTAAATTGAAGAAAGTGTATGCGTTGTAAGTTAGTGATAGTCAAACATCAACGAACATCGACGGTTAAATGAGTATGCGTGCTTTTCCTTCAGGTATCCTTGCAGGCCTGAACAGAAAACAAGAACAAACAATAAGCAGTTTTGCTTATAGGTACGATAAGTCTGTCTTAAATTCATTTAATTATGTAGTCCATACATGCCTCAGAGCGAAGTCCAAGCTTTAGTTACGTATATACAATAAGAATGATCATTTAGAGCAAGCAAAACACTTTCTGGTTGTAACTCAAAATTTCGGTATATGTATGTCTTGCACGTAGGACATCATTTTTTTACAGGGCATCTTTTCATTGATAAAACAAACAAAAAACTTGGGTTTAGTGCCCTCCTGAATATCCAAATATGAGAGATCCTGTGATGTCTATGTCACCTCATTTGATAAATGGTCTTAATCTTTCCAACATCAATGGGTGTCACTAGTTTAACAAAGAAAAGCTGTACTTAAAGGGAAGGACTAAAAGATATTTCAGAAAAACAACTGTAGGCTGTGCTAAAAAAAATTTTTTTTTGTTTTTTGTTTTTTTATCATGGTAAAAATTTTATAGCTTTCAGTCATTAATAGAGCATTAATTTCAGGTACTGAACTATTAGTTCTGAGTGCAGATAAAAAGCAACTTTCCATTTTAAAAATGTCAAGTACGTATTCTTATTCTTTTAATTATATCTAGGCTGGCTTGCTTGCCATTGGTGTACAGGCTCTAGTTAGTGTGGGCTACAAATAACTGAATAGAGATGCTGGTAGAAACTATAACTTTTTCCCGCTTGAAACCCCAGTACTGATAGTACTGAACAAAGTCAATGCCTACATTATAGGGTAGAGTTATCAGTGGGACATGTCCACTATTTTGAAGCTGGTCGCTGGATGCAATTTAAGTAGCAGGTATATACAACTGTATGGGCGATGTAATTGGCATGAGTATGTCTAACTGACTCATTAACTATTTGTGTGCTTATAGTGAAATATTTTAATGCTCACTTGAGATTGTAATTGTGTATGATTCTTATTTACAGAACCAATATCCTAAAGTGGCTCTTGGGAAACGCTTCCTGAATTCTGGAGGTATGTTTTAGGTTAGACTATGTATATATGTAGCACTTTCAATAGGCTTATTTCATAAATTGTGAGACCCAAAGATAGCTAGATATGAGAGTATTTCTTCCTATATAACAGTGATCTGCACTAATGGCGAGTGAGCCATTGTGCACAAGTACATGTACTTCAAACAGGTTGCTAAAACATTTAAACCTTAATTCTGATAAAACTGATTTTTGACATAGCAAATTCAGTAAAATATCTATTAGGCTACATACATTAGTTTGCTATTCACCTAGTTAGGAAGACGAAATTCAGTCCATTTATCCTAAAAGTAGCTACAAGTTTATATTAGCCGTTGACCTTTTTTTTTTTTCTTCAAATATGGAATAACTTTCTTACCTCAATTTTCCCCTAGTAGTGGTAGCTTGTAGTGTCTATTTAAATAAGCAATTACGAGTACTTAGTGTAAATGACCAGTATTTCCTGACAAAAAGCACTCCAGATACTAAAATAACAACAGTTTTTAAATTACATACGTGGTAAAGGGTATTTAATGTTATATATAATAACCATTGCAGCACCTGTTTGACTTGGGGGGAAAACAACAACTTTTTTATGAAAATTTTAAAAAAAACTGAGCGGAAGCCTAAAAAGCTTCTTAGAGGCAGCTAAAGTTAGGTAAGAAGTACTCTAAATTTCAGGAGCTATAAACACACAAAACACTTTTTACTGGATATATCAACACACAAGACTTGCTGTTTATTGTCTAGTGACTTGACTATACACTGTTGAGTAGGGCATGTAACTATGACAAATAGCGCATTAACCAAGATAACTTACCACTTCCGTAATGAATAAAAAATGATTCCGGTAAGTTTGTAAGACCTCACTGCATCCCAAAAAAAATCATATCAGAGAAAACCCGATTCAAAAGATTAAACTTTCTTGGGATGATACAGGTAGAGATCAATTAATCAAAGGCTCTGTTTAGTGGCGTATGGGACGAGTACCTCCAAGTGAACGCAAGAATGTAATGGTCAAAGTACAAAATGACAAATATGTCTACATCTGTATATACACAAACAAACATCCCTGATTTTGAATTGTGTTATCCTGGTATTGTCTCACTAGCTTCACTCACTTGCAAAAAATATTTTTCTCAAATAAATAATAATGCTCAAACATGGAAAATGTTCATTTCTCTGGTACATACATTTAAATAGCTATTTTTTACCATATGTTCTGCAGGATTTATAGGGTATGCTTCAGATATATACTCATTAGTGTGGGATCATAAGATTGAAGATACCGATGATGATCAGCTATATTTTACTCAACTGTATCTTGATCAGCAAATTAGAGTAAGATAAGTGTTCCGTGATAATTTGTGCACATTCGTACATTGAGTATGCGTGTTTAGTCTGATTAATACATTGTGTTGCAAGTACAATTTAGTTTATTGATGGTCATAAGTATCAAGAATAAGTCCCACTATCAGAGAGTGTAAGGCAGCACTAATTGTATAGATTTCCTATTACCTACATACGTACTTATGTTAGCCTTTTTGTGAGAAACATTCCATTGAGATTCCTTTGGTATTAATAATTTTAATCAATATACTTATATTTTACAGGAGAAACATTCTATTCGCTTGGACCATAGGGCACATATTTTCCAAAACTTGAATGGAGCCCAAGATGAAGTAGCATTAGTGTTTCAGAGCAATGAAACTTTCTTGTTAAACTCTATATACAATACTAGAGCAGCTATTTACCATGGAAATGGCGCTTCTAAGGTTTGTTTACATAGTAAAATTGTTTATATTACATTCTTTGATAGATTTCTGTTTCACTGGTTAATAACATGTCTTAAATACCGTTGCTATATTGTTGTCAGGTGTAATAACTTGGCAAGTGTGCAATAACACTTGCCCGGTATTTAAACTAGTTAAAGCATGAGCGCTTAGTGCCTAGTACATTTATCGCACTCAGTCCTCGGGCCTACGGCCCTCGGGCTGTCGTGCAATAAATCGACTAGAAACTAAGCGCTCATGCTTTAACTATAACATATGGGATGTTACAAATTATTGTGGCACTTGTTAGAACATAGGTTCATTCTTGAGGCTAGAGGTGTATTTTGATAATAATAGTTGACTATTGTAATTAATGGTGCACACAGGTTAAGTAAATATATCTGGACTTCATACACAATTATTATGTATAAACTTATTGGAATCAATGTATTGTCAATAGCGTTAGTAATTGACTTCAGTGACTAAGTAACTCCAAGAGATGCTCAAGTTGCTGTGATTTATGAAGTGGTATACAAGACATCTTATAAATGCAAGGAAAGCTTTGTCGCAATGATAACAATGTGTTAAGAATAATTCATTAGCTAAGCTGGGTTGGTAAACTATCGCCACAAACTAAATGGGTAAAGCATCATCACATTCATCAAAAGGCTATTACGTAAGGAACTGATGACTAGCTGAAAAGGCAGGTGAAAATTGTGAAGAAGGAACAGCAAATATTGCAAAAGGGAAGGCAATAGTTTCCACAGCCTATATCCACATAGGACAGATAAACTGAGAAGCAGGAGAGATAGACAAAGGAGGAGGAGGATACAAAGAGAAAATAAACCAAATGAAAGCCCAAAGTTGGTACATCAAGCGTCCCTGAAACAAGGATTTTAGTACTTAGAATCATTAAATAACATGTATGTATACTTAAACTTGAGTATCCTATGAGTGTATTTGGTTGGTTGGTTGATTGGTATTTTGTTTGTTTAATTTTATTTTTTTTAGGTTTTCTTGAACAGCTTAGGCAATTACATGCCTAATGCATGGAATGAGAGTGAAGGATGCATTGTGTGCAAGGAATGGATCCAGGAACTTCCAGAAGATCCAGAGGCTTTGCCAACAGTATTGATAGCTCTATTTATAGAACAACCTACTCCATTCTTACAAGATGTCTTGGAAAGAATTTATAAACTGGAATATCCAAAATCAAAATTATATTTATGGGTTCATAATGGGGTATGTTATTTGTTGGCTACTTTAATAGCAAAATGTATGATTAGTACATAATTCAGCTTATTATGAAGAATTTGTATACAACATAGTAAATTTCGAGTTAAGACTGGTTGTGGTGTAAATTTTGTGACTACTGTAATTGGGGTACTAGTAAGTAGTTTAATTCTTCTGCCATTTAAATTAAGCAAGTGTACAAATTTCAGTCCTCATGTAGACTAGATGGAAAGGGCAGAACAATTGTGAATTACCAAAGTGGAATTATGGCTCAGTAACCTTTAGTAAATCAGTATTTCCTACAGTTGTACATGTAGTATGGGTGCCTGGAACTTGTGAATTAGACTAGAAGTTGATGGGATAAAGTTCTGGAAATAAGCTTGTAAATATCACTGATTAAGTTGGGACACCTTCAATAGCTACATATTAATCTTGTAAGATCACTGTCAGTAATTCCGAAATGAAGACATTTTTAAGAGCCACGTTAGGCTAAATAAAAGCTTCATAGTTGTAGCCGTTATAACTGGCAACACGGTCATATTTGAATGCTTTGAATACTTCGGAAAATATATTACATATACTGTGTATTTGTAAACGTATAAATGAATTATACCCATTTTCTAACAAACTGCTCCTAATAAAGCCCTATTCACTTGCTAAAGAACCATCTTTACAATATTACAATGAGTTAAATTAGAATTCCTGTACTTGTATATATCTTGTAATGGAGACACAATCTTTCACTTGTGTCTATTATTATATGAGTTTGTGTGTTATTTTCAGGTTGCCTATCATGAAGATTTGGTTAAAGCTTGGTTTAATTTTGTCTCCTCTGACTATAAAGCCAGTCAATATCTTGGTTCTGAAGACAAAGTGAGGGAAGCTGATACCAGAGTTTTAGCAATGTAAGAACAACCTATCACATTCAATAAAATGATGATTAGTAATTGGCGGACAATAAAAGTTCTGACCCTTCATAAAAACTAGATTGAAACAACTAAGTTTTTTCACATTTTTCCTTTGCTTTTTTCCAGACCCCGTTAGGTGAGAAAGTTTCAATCTAATAATATTATTTCACTATTATTATAATTATGATTATTACTCCTATTACTATATGATGCTGTAGTTAATTTGGTTATATATTTACCTATCACTCACTTTTGGTGGCCAGTAGCGACCTGAACATTCTTACAGTTAACACTTTGTACATGCCTAGTTATCAAATAAACTAGTGGTGCACTTCATCACAGAGGTGAGCGAGTTAGCTGATTTATGTTTCAATTTTAAACAATACAGTAAGTAGGATTTTCTAATTTCCTTGATTTTTCTTATAATAGAGGTTCAATTTTTATTCCAAGAGATGTTTTGCCAACTCATGTAATTATGTATGTGTACAAAACAAGTTGTCGTGCACGTACATATCGTGAATACATGTATCACAATCTTGATTGAGTTACAGCTAGCAGAGTCTCGCTCACTTTTGCTCACTCAACAGTTATTCTTAGTATAGGCAGAATATTGTGGTGCACAGACATTACTTATTGCATTGGAATAGACACACTACTTTAACCAAAATATCCTTACAACTACAGTATTAATGAGCACAGAATCAGTAATCACTTGATACAATGACCTACTATTAATACAAAGTGTATTTAAAATATAGTCCAGGTCCATTTTCTCTGAGACGGTAGCTAAGAGTTGTTCTACTAGATAATCTCAATCCACACCATGGACTACTTTTTGTGTATTTCAGGAACCAAGCTATGTCTGACAAGTATGATTACTTCTTTACTTTGGATTCTGTTGTGATGCTGGATAGTGCTGATGCTCTCAAGAATTTGCTGCAAATAAAGAGGTACATGTTTTATTATTCTATTATTATTGCTTTCTTTTTACCAATGTATATGTACATATGTATGTATGTGCACTAATGTAGAAATGTGGTGACTCCCATGCTTTCTCGCCCAAAGAAATTATATTCTAATTTTTGGGGTGATGTTGCAGCAAATGGATTTTATGCTCGTTCACATGACTATGTTTCACTGGTGGAGAACCAAAGACGGTAATGGTTCATTATATTTTCTCAGTTTTTATTCGAATGCACTAGTCTTATTAAATAAAACAAATAGACGTTTCGACCACTCTACAGTGGCCATCATCAGTGTAATGGTAATATTTGATACAAAAAAGAATGACCTTAGGATGTAAATGCTGTGTTACTTTAATAACATGTTTATTTTGACTTGTCCCTAGGGCTTAGGTGATAAGGGCATTGTACACTTCAGGCAGTGGTCCATTTTCCCTGTTGATTGTGTTGCTGGTCTTTTTAATATACCAAGATTCAAGCAAACACCTCTGGGTCCAGTTCTGCTGACAGTCTATAACTTTCACATTGCTCCAATCAATCTGATGGTTCCTTCTTATTGCATGCTCTGCCACAGCTGAAGTGTTGTATATGGCATCAAAGGAAGTCAAGGCTTCATTATATGTTTACTATTAAGCTACTTAAGTTATTGTATACCAATATACTAGCTTGAAAGTGTAACTTAACATTATTTTGTAACTGTGTATACGTATATAGAGGCATTTGGAATGTCCCTTTCGTCATGAATGCCGTTTTATTTTCTGTCGCATGGCTTCAAAGTCTTGGAAAAGATTTGCCTAATTATCACACACGAGAGTTAGATTCTGACATGTCTTTCACATACTGGATGAGGAGACAAGTGTGTAAAAACTTTTATGATCTGTTTGTAAATCCACATATAATACCTAATACCTACAATTTTAGTGTATCTTCATAAAAATATTACATGTGTTATTTACTTATCTATTTTAGGGCCATTTTATGTACGTGACTAATCTTCATAGTTATGGTCATTTGATTAATGAAGAAAACTTTGAAACAAATCACGTTCACAATGATATGTACAGCATTTTCCAGAATAGGAAGGTAGGTATACGTACTTATGGTAAATGCAGTTTATGTGTATGCTGGTGTGTGACCTATAGTAATAATATTGCAATCCATACCACAGCAATTCTTAAAGAGGAACCCTTTCTAGCTAAATTATGGAAACTAAACAACGTAGTTTTAAGATATTAATATATTTAAAGGTTATTAAAATGGTAAATACAGTGACGTTTTCCAGTTAATTCACTATAGAATACTCTAGCAGCACTTCACAGGCTTTCTGTCAAGTCGGATATCCAGCAGTAAAAAAAATTAAGCCTGTAAGAGCCCTAATATCTAGAAAACATTGGTAGCATACAAAGGCCTTACTTACAATCTTCCACAAGCGCATATAGTAAACAGTGAAGATATATACAGTAACACAGTCGAATGGAACGGTCTTATTTTACCAAATTGACGTATTTTTCCCCCTGTTTTTTGTTTGTTTGTTGTTGTTGTTGATTTTATGGCCCTACAGTATAAGGTATGAATAGGCAATCATTGGGTAAAAACTTTCAGAGTAGTAGTGAATGTTGACCTTGGGATGGACCTAAAATCTGGAATTATAATACAAGTGCAGTAGTTCTTGCTAAAAGGGCTTACTTGGTGTACATAATTACTAAGAATGTATCATTCATAAAAGCTCACCGTAATACCTCATAAAGAGCTAACCATGCAAATGGAACTATGAATGAGTTCAGTGTGATTGTGAGTAAAGTATACCTAGGCTTGTTCACTCCCCAATTTTGCCACAATTTGAGCATAGCAATGTATTGAAAGATATTTATCAACCAATACTTTGTTTTAACTTGCTCATAGAGTGCCATGGAGACTAGTTTGTTAATTCTTCCGCCACCATTTCTGCCTTTTCCACCAGTCTGAGTTGCTGATACCTTTTCCTATGTTTAGCAATAATGGCCAGATATTGTAGTTACTCCCTACCAACACCCAAGTTTTGTGGTACTGCTGAGTCCAGACAACCTGCTCTATCCTGAAAGTACTTTGATAAGTCCCTGCCACGTTTCATCAAACCTCACTGCTCTAACTTTGACTGTTGATATCTCAAATTCCATAGAGGTAGCCATTGCACATTTCTTGATCCATATTAGTTGCCACGTTACTTTACCCATGTTATTACAGTGGAAATTTATCAATTTGCCTTGATCACTTGTATCATGAGGTCAAGCTGAGTGAGATGAATCAAAACAATTTCATACTGCAGCTCCACAGCGAATGCTTTTTTTAGTACAGTACATGTAAGATAATCTGCATGCAACACAAATTGTACATTTACCAATGGTAATAGCTATAAACAAATTATTGTTTGACATGTTTTTATGTTTTCGAAAGTGTCCAGATGTCACTGAACTTCTGGCATAGCCACAAAGAACAACCTTTAACTGGTTTTAATAATGTATTCAGTATATAGTGACTAATATGGGTATCAAATATTAACAAAGGATTTAAAGATCAGTAAAAAAAAAATAAGCATTTACAAGTCCAATTCTAATTCTTTAAGCTGGGGGCACTGTAATTTGATTCTTATATATTTTTTGTTCTAGGATTGGGAGCGAAGATACTTACATGAGAATTACTCTGAAGTCTTAGATGAAGAATATTTTTTGGAGCAGGTTTGTTTGGTGTGGAATTTGTGTACGTATTGTACATTCGTTATGAACTCTAATGTTTACCTACTTCTATTAAACTTGTAACAACAATGGTAATACTGACTGTGACATTTGGTTGGATTTAAAATGTTGTAGCCTTGTCCTGACGTGTACTGGTATCCACTCATATCTGAAACATTTGCTAATGAATTAATTGAAGAAATGGAACACTTTGGGAAATGGAGTGCTGGGAACAATCAAGATGAAAGGCTTGATGGAGGCTATGAAAATGTGCCCACTAGAGACATTCACATGAATCAGGTACTGTATGTTCAGTTGATGTCAATGAATGTTGTTCTGCATCATTATAATTACAGTAATTACAGGCTGAGCTAAGTTACGTATGTCTCCATTGTCTCCATTTATTTATTTTGTATAATTTTATTCAGGTTGGGTTTGAAGAACAGTGGCTAAATATTATCCAGACATATGTTGTACCTGTTCAATTGAAAGTATTTCCTGGCTATTATTCGAGTGTAAGTTACCAGCCAATGCTAACCATTGCATAATATTTTAGGGATTTTGGGTAAGACATAGAGCAACTCAAATTGCTTTTCATAGATTTCAATGGCTAATGATGACAAGTATGAAATGTAAGAATCTGCATAAAGTGAATATTTCTGAAATATATTTAAAAATTTTTGATTCAGCACGCAGTGATTTACGCTGATGATTACTATATTAGTAATCTATCCGTGATATTGCCACACTTTATCCAGTAAGCAATATCGCGGTGAAAATTCCTAGTCTAAGTAAAACAATGGAAAGGAAAATGTGAATAATAGCATGATCAGAGTGGATTAATTTCTTTTTTACATACTGCAATGCTAGAAACAATGTACTAACAAATTGCTATAACGGCCTACAAGAAAATATTTGGGGGATTAAACTAGACTAAACCTCACTTGTTTTCTTTCCCAACGTGGCATGTTCCAGTGATAAGATGCCGTATCCCTGAATTATACATGTCCATATAATTATTTAAAAACTAGTGTATTTGAGCACAAATAGCGAGCGAGCCTCCCTAGTTAGGTTACATAAATCTAAGTTGATTAATTTTAACTTCTAACACTCCAGTTACTAAACAAAACCCGTTGTTATGGAAATGGAGTTTCAACGCCATAGTAACCGCTCACCGCAACTGTTCGACTTCAAAACAAAAACAACTGACATTTATAAGGAATAACCACGCGGTTTGAATCTAACCATATATTAAGACACGTTTATAGCTGTAGTAGCCAAAAAAAGCTGTGCAAAGGCAGCTAATATATTTATTTGTTAGTTAACGTTTACTTTGTGCTATTCTTTAGCTTAGCAGTAGCAATGACACACAACTCTTTCACACACACTTGTTCACTGGACATACCATAAAAGACTTACCTTTGTGTTAGACTATTGGACAAAGAATTTTTAGGTAAGGAACGACAGTTGCGCAGGGCATATAGCAATGACAAGTATAAAATTTACTCCGGTAAGTTTTAACTGCACCCGCAACAATTTAATTTCATTGGATGGTGCATGTAAATATCGTTAAAGCAGAGGATTCTGGCAGTTAAGTTTGGGACGGGGTCAAACACCTAGACAACACAAATATGCAGGGGTCAAAGTACAAAATGACATATGTATGTCCACACATATACAAGCAAACAAATATCTCTGATTCTCATGTTACCCCTATATAGTGTCTCGCTCACTTGCCAATTCACCTTTCAACATTTGTTTGGTAAGAGATAAACCGGGCTCAAAAGACTCTTAAAGAGCCTTGGAAATTTTTTTCATCCAAGTGTCTTGATAACTTTGTGTTTCTGGGCATTAGCTAGAGTCTGTGTCAATGTCTACGAGAATGATTGTTGAGGCTAGATGACCTCATCAAGGAGTGGACGCCGAAGAGGTCATGTGTTAGAAGTTACTGTCTTTCATATATAACTTGTATAATGAGTATGAGTGGTTCATATCAGCTATGACCTCTCAATGAGTGCAAAATTGACCTCTCTATGAGTGTGGGAGCATTTCATCATAGGTGGCAGCTGAAGGCTGGCTTTTGGCACTATCGATGATACTGGCAATGGCACTATGATGTTAAATTGTGACGGTCAACTTTGGCAGGTAAGCTGAAGCAGGCGATTAAGTCTTGTCCATATCGGTGTGACTTTTTATGTGAGCACATATGCTCATACCTGACAATCTCTGATTTCCAAGGGGCAGCGCATGAGGTAGCCCCCATCTCAGCAATGCTGAATAAATGTTTGGTCTGCGCAAATGTAGACTGTTGCTGGTTGTGATGGGATTAGAGGATTAAATTTTTTCTTGGTCTGGGACTCTCTTTTCTTCTTGAGAGTGACTCTACTTGGTATTGATCACGTTAACCTCATACTCAGGGGTACTAAGATTTGCCGGTGAGGGCGGGGTCACTTGCCAAATTTTGACAGGCACTGCAAAATTTGGCAGGCGGTGATTGGGCTTTTAAATTGTAATTAGCACTACTTAGCACCTATGTAGTGCGGTTTTACACCCTCCAAATATACTCAGCCCAATCGCCACTCATTTCCCTCCCTCACACTCTCTCCCCCTCTTATTATATTATGGCTTATATTGCCGGAGATGTTAATATTGATGGTTTGAGCATGCATATGACCAGCGAGAACTACTGAGATAATCATGAGGATGACAAATGCCAACCGATGGTTCATCTGCCCTGGGCCAGAGTGCGTGTCGCTGCTGCCAGGTGCTCCCTTGGTGTTTTGATGTATAGTTGGTAGGCATTGCTCTTCCACCTTCCAAGCATCTTTATAGTGGATTCACCCATGCCTCTCTTTGCTGCTGTTGTAGCAGCTCCGCTTCGAAAACTGTGGCCAGAGAATGGTCTGCTGTCGACGCCAGCTCTATCCAATGCGTCCCTCACTCTCTCCACAAACCTGCTCCTCGTTAGTGGCTTTCCGTCTTTGAATAGGAAGAGAGGCCCAGGGCGTGCCCCTCTCATCAACATGTACTCCAACACAGCAGTCACAGGGCAGATGGGGGAACCCGTCAGTCCGACAAATACATCCACACCAACTCTAAAAGGGTCTGTCTTTGAGGCCTTTAGTCTGACTCGTAACATAGTAGGGTTGCAGTGGTTATCCACCCTAATGTCTGTAGCTGATAGATGGCAGGACGTGTCAAAACTGTGATCGTTCGGAATAGTTATTTCCCCTGACCTGAAAAAACCAAAAAAGCAGAGTGATGCCGCTGCCCAGAGCATCCGCTCATTCCAAGTAGGTGTGCCAGTCAGCCAGGTGTCCCTTATTTTTTCCAGCAGCTCGATGGTTATAGGCTGGCGTGTGGGGGCAGCCTGATGTGAAGCTTGGACCCTTTTGATTCCACGGAGTACCAGTTCGAGCTTGGCCATACCACTAATGTGTGGGTCACCCTCGTCTTGCTGGATGCTTAGCTGTCTAATCGCTGCCAAGTAGGCCTTGATTGAAATATGGCGTAGACCCTCATTGGCAAGTGATGCTACGTAGCGACATAATGTTTGTTCATACACTGGTAAGGGTGGAATGTGGTGTGTGGTGCAAAATGACAGGTATCGTTTCTCTGCGGATTTGTATGTCCTCCTTGTCGACTGTGCTAGGGCCTGCTCCAAGTAGAAGTCCACATGTCCGTCCAACCTCTGGTGGTCCAGTCTGGTTCTCGGAGCAAGATGAGATCCAGTGCAGCCGAGGGGATTGGAGCTGCTTCCTGATTTGCCTGCGGATGGAGGGAGAGGAATAGGGGAAGATTATTCCTGGACAGGGCATCTGCTAGTACATTGTCTATCCCACTCAGATGCACCGCTGACACTCGAAAATCAAATGTAGCTGCTAGGAATGACAGGCATCTAACAAGATTCATGGCATGTGGGCTCTTTGAGGTGCCAGCATTGACAATGGCCACCACAGCTGCATTATCACACCTTGCTCGTACTGTTTTCCCCTTCCAATACTGACCCCAGATCATGGCTGCCAGTACGATAGGAGCCAGCTCTTTTACTGTGATATGTAGGCCCTTGAATGACTCAGACCACTGTAGCATAAACCACTCCCTACCCAAGTATGCCCCACAGCCCCAGTTGCCAGAGGCATCGGATGTCAACGTGATGTCGGGTGCTGCCTGGGTGCACGAGAACATCAGGGATGTGCCATTCCAGATGGAGAGAAAGGAGCGCCACCACTCTATGTCTGCCCGAGCCTCCTTGTTTATGCGAACATAGTGGTCCAAGCGCTTGGCCACTGTGGATAAGTCTATCAGGCGTCTTATGTATGCCCTCCCTGGCCTAACTGCCTTGCTGGCATGGGATAATAAGCCAATTAGTGACAGCACTTCCCTCTTCTTCCCAGCCTTTCTACCCTTCCATGTTTCCAGCAGTGCTTTTAGGCGTTCTAGCTTGTCTAGTGGCAGTCTCACTTCCATTCTGATGGAGTCCAATTCCAGCCCCAGGAATGAAATAGTTGTGGCTGGCCCCTCGTTCTTTTCTGGTTCAATAGGCATATTGGCCTCGGCACAGGCGGCCAGCATTGCTGAGATATTCCCTGTGCATTCTTGTGTCCCTGGTGCGCCGATTGTGATGTAGTCATCGACATAATGCCTCACCCAGGTTGCTCCAACTTGCTCCATGATCAATTGTAAGGCATCCGCTACTGCCGTGAAAATCAGGGGGGCAGACCTCAGTCCGAAGGGCAAGGCGCGGTCTACGAACGTCTTGCCCTGCCAGCGCATGCCAAGCAGTAGACTGTCGCCAGGGTGGACTGGGATGTTGCGATAGGCTTGCTTTATATCCATCTTTGCCATTACTGCTCCGCGTCCCAACATGACGAGGCGAGTGACAATCTCGTCAATGCTTACGTAACTGAGCGAGGCCAGTTCCTTCGAGATTCCGTCGTTTACACTGTTTCCGTGTGGGCAGGAGAGGTCTAGGATTAGCCTCCATTTGTTTGGGTTGGACTTTTTTGGGATCACCCCAAACGGGCTGCAGTGGACCTCCAGTACACCTTCGTCGACTACTGACAAACGTCCCTTTACCAATTCATCATCAATGTACCTGGAGACTATATCGGGCTTGTCCGAGGCAGATGCGTGATTATTTCTGCTGGATTTCAGGCCGTTGGCAGTACCTCTATTGTAGCCAATCCGGAAGCCCCGCTGCAAGCCTCTTAGGATGAAATCGACCAGCGCTCTGTCAGGATGGCCAGCCAGGAGTGATGCCCACTTCGTAGCTTCAAGCGGTGTCACTATGTTCCTGAGCACTGTTGGTACATTTTCCCCCTCCAATTCACTAATGCATGCCTCTATTCTGAGCAACCGGCTCACATGTGTACAACCTGGACGTGGGAATAACAGAGGGATGGAGGAACAAAGGAAATAAAACAAAAGGAAGAGAAAAAAGGGGGGGGGGAAGGAAAGGTTGTAAATATGACCAGGTTGCCCTCGCGCCCCCACAACAATCTGTATGTACTGAAACCTTCAACGTAATAATAATAGGAAAAGAAAGAAAAGTTCTATATATGTAACACTGTTTTGACTTTAGTTCTATGTTCCCTCATTGTTGGCTGTTGCCAGTGAACTTCTCGCCACGAGACTGCTTGCAACGGCTGGCTGGGTGCGGGTCACCGCATGAGCTGCAGATATGCCTGTAACGGCACTCCCTGCCAAATTTGCAGTCCCCAGCATAGCGGTTATACCTGTGGCACACCTCTCTGGTCTTGATGCCAGGTTGAACAGCCTGTCCTGTCGCTGGTCCCCATGGTCGCTTCCTAGGCCTGAGTGGGCAGGTATTAGGGGTGTGGTCTAAGGTCTGGCAGTTCTGGCACCAGTTCTCTGTGTTCAGCGTCTGACCCGTGAAGCACAGGGAGTAGATGCTGGGATCTACTTTTGCCCACGATGTGCCAGACACTCCCGCCACCTCCTGCCTGAAACTAGCGTCATACATCACCCACGATGGCCATTTGTATCGCACACTTGCCTTGGCAATAATAGATTGATAAGCCATGAGCTCGACTGCTCGCTCTGGTTGAAGTTTTAATATTACTGCCGTGTATAGGGCAAAACATTGAAGCCAGGTCGACAGGTCCGGGATGACCTTCCTCGTATGAGCCAAGTCTGCCGCTTGTACCACTAGTATGTGGCCATCCAGATCCTGGCTCAGTGGCTTCGCCTTCCCTCGGGCTGGTGGCAGTTCCATAAAATCCACGAATTCGTTGGCTCTGATCCGCTCCCATATTCGGCGTGAGATGGCTGGAAGGCCTGGTCCGACTGAGACAAGTGGTTTGGCAGTTGTCTCGGGAGTGCTGCTGCTCTTATGCTCGACTGCCCTTGTCCCATTGTTCTCGTTGCGCGTGCTTCCCGCGAATTCCGTTAGCCCAACTGCTGCCAACTCCTCAGGGGTGTATCGTCTGCCCTCGCGCCCTGCAGTGTACAGACAACAATGTGAATAGCAACAGGCTCCCATACCTTTCATAGCCTGCACTATATGCTCATTATGTATTACGGCTATTCCTGTAATCCCTCTCTTTTACTCGGATTCCATCGCTACCCACCTGAGGTTTTCAAGCATGCATCACTCCCTAATTGCATTATAGCCCATGCTCGCATACAGTATTAATCTGTTCCTCGCTCTGCTTGAGTCTGATTCAGCTCTCAGTTTAACTCGAGCCCGTGTCGGCTTATCACTCAACTCGAGGCTGATCCAGCTCCTGACACTGGCTTGAGCGTGTTTATGGTTCTTGTTGGTCACTCTTAGCTCCTAATATTGAGAGAGCCTGTTTCAGCTCTCTGCTCTAGTGGAGCCTGATTCAGCTCTCTACTCTACTGGGGCCTGTTTTCAGCACTCTATTCTGCTAGAGCCTGTTTCAGCTCTCTACTCTACTGGGGCCTGTTTCAGCTCTCTACTGGAGCCTGTTTCAGCTCTTTACTCTACTGGAGCCTGTTTCAGCTCTCTACTCTACTGGAGCCTGTTTCGGCTCTCTACTCTACTGGGGCCTGCTTCAGCTCCCTACTCTACTGGGGCCTGTTTCAGCTCACTACTCTACTGGAGCCTGTTTCAGCTCTCTACTCTACTGGAGCCTGTTTCAGCTCTCTACTCTACTGGAGCCTGTTTCAGCTCTCTACTCTACTGGAGCCTGTTTCAGCTCTCTACTCTACTGGAGCCTGTTTCAGCTCTCTACTCTACTGGGGCCTGCTTCAGCTCTCTACTCTACTGGAGCCTGTTTCAGCTCTCTACTCTACTGGAGCCTGTTTCAGCTCACTACTCTACTGGAGCCTGTTTCAGCTCTCTGCTCTACTGGGGCCTGCTTCGGCTCTCTGCTCTACTGGAGCCTGTTTCAGCTCTCTACTCTACTGGAGCCTGTTTCAGCTCTCTACTCTACTGGAGCCTGTTTCAGCTCACTACTCTACTGGAATCTGGTACAGCATATTTGGTCTACCTCCGCCTGATCCTGCTACTGAGTTTGGCTTGAGCTTGTTTCAGCTCTTAATACTGAACTGAGCTTGTCTCAGCTCCCTCCCAAGAGGCTTGTTTTGGCCTGCCCGACAGTACCATTGTTATCTCCCCGTAAAATTCACACCGCGCTGGGTGGAGGAGGAGATACTAACACAAAAGAAACTTACGTTCGGAGTCGCTGGGTCCGTCGGAACCTTCCGGGGCTGTCCCCTCCGTGCCTTCACCGCTGCGTGCCAGTGACTCTGGAGGTGCCTCGCGAAGCTTGGCGACGACGCCCTCTACAATGGCGCTCAGATTTTCGGGCGTCAAACTCTCGGCCATCGTTCGCGCGACAACTTTTCTTTTTTGTGGAGAGATGTCCCAATGGCTGTCCTCGCTAAAAGTGTCAGCTGAGTGACTGACACGCGGTCTAGCTCCTCCTGCACATGCGCGGGGCTGATCACCCTTTACCAACTGATGCGGTGGGCTTTCTGGTATTCAGTTAACCTAGTTTAATGTACCATTAAACTTCATTTAGTACTGGTGAAAGAGGAATTGCAGCATAAGAACTGTGAGTGTTCTCTTGGCTTTGGTTTGCAACTTCTGAGAGGTATGGCAACTTTTTGGTTCAGGCCTGCCCAGACTTACTCTCTTTAGGAGCATCAAGAAAGCTTGTAAGCTGCACACATGTGCTCACTAGTAAGGTAAAGAAATGTACGGCTTGTCGTCATTCCCCACAGTGTTGTGTGAATTATTATTCTTAGTTCAATGGTATGAATTGTGCTGTATTATGATAAGCAATTACAATATTGTTGTAAATATTCAAATTTCTTTGTCCCCTTTATATTTAGGGTCGTGCTGTTATGAACTTTGTTGTGAAATATTGGCCTGAAGGACAGCACAGTCTTCGTCCTCATCATGATTCTTCAACTTTTACTATAAATGTGGCATTGTCTAAACCTGGAGTTGATTTTGAGGTTTGTATATAATTTATGCTAATATTTTTGTCAAGTTTTTTTATAAACCAATTTTTCTTTATGTAGGGTGGTGGATGCCGATTCTTAAGATATAACTGTAGTGTAACGATTCCTAGAATAGGATGGACATTTATGCATCCAGGGAGGCTTACTCACTATCATGAAGGTCTAAGAGTTACCAAAGGAACTAGATACATCATGGTTTCGTTCATTGACCCATAAGTTTTCAATATTTACTTTTTCTGTTTTTTGTTTGTTATTGTTATCGGTTTGTTTGTTTTTTTTTGGGGGGGGGGGTTGGTTTTTTGTTTTGATTTGTTTTTTGGGGGTTTTTTTTTTTTTTTTTTTTTTTTTTTTTTTTTTTTTTTTTTTTTTTTTTTTTTTTGTTTTTTTTTTTTTTCCCCTCTTTCTTTCTTTTATTCATTCATCTCTGTTTCTTTCCCCAGAATTTGTTTTGGGGGGAGAGCAATAAAAAAAATCTTGTACATTATACTGACAGACATCTCAAAACATTTTGTCATGAAATTGTAAATTGAGATAAAAACATTAATACGAACTGGCTATACCAAGTAATACCATAGAACAAGAAAATATTGTGGTCCTTAACTTTCATATCTGCCAAGTCACACATAACCATTCTTAATAGTTTTAATATACTTTTGGTGACAAGGTTATCTTGAGGACTAAACTGTAAAATAATAAAATTTCACCATTGTCTAAATTGTCACATATTACTGTCTGTCTAATGGAATAGTCAGGAGTTGAAGTTTTTTTTGTTGTTCACATTTTTATTTCCTTAATTTGTTAGGTCTCTAAACCTCACAAATATTAATTGTGAAATGTGAAATACTGTTTTCTTGGGTGAGTGTGATACCATATAAAATTGTAGAAGGAGAAAGGCACATGTTTGTGGCAAAGCTAGTGACTTAAATAATATCTAACAGTGCTGGCTTTTGTGGGTCTGAAAACAATCAGATAGGAAGGAGCTGCCAGCAATATAATTATGAGCAAGCACTATAACTGCTATTATATCTCTGCAGGAGGCAAGGTCGTGCTTCTAAGCAGTTTAGGTACAACACTGTTAAGTTTGTACAGTATATGTAGTACGGAAGAATAATTGCAGGCCAATGCATGTTACTAGAGATAATCCAATAATTTATGAAAGGTGTTGGCTACTGGTCTTTGTCATCACATCACAGGAACAATCCTGTTCTAACAGAACTGGATCACTAAGAAAGCATAATTGGTTACTGGGCAACTTTTGGAGTTACTGATCAAACTACTGTGAAGGCTTAGGTCAAAATAATATTTATAGCATAGTGTAATTGTTCGTTGTTTCAGTTTAAGTAAATAAGCTGACTAATGAAGAATTTTAACTTAATATGTTGCCCAGAATCCAATATGCAAGAGAAAATTGGGAAAATGAAGGAACCACGGAGCTGAAGGTAAAATTAGGTACTCCAGCAAAATTTAAACTTGTGCCTTACGCTGTTGTACCAAAGTATTACATACTGAATTGATCTGTGATGCACATGATGTCGCTCAACAACTTCTGACAATGATTTAATCTAGATCTCCAGTGGAAGATAGATGAAAACTCGTAGGAGTAGCAAGGAAGGAGATGACCAAAGTGTCAACAGCACCATGGAAAGAGTAAAATACACCACTCCATTTCTTGGACAGTAAACTCTCCAGTGTTCCCATTCTTTGGAGTGTCCTTTTTGGGGGTGTTATGGGTTCCAGATCCATAATGCTGGAATACTACTACTACCATTGGAGTCAACATGTGCATATAAAAATGGTGAAGAATGTTTGACTTGTTACAGTTTTATGGTTGTAGCATAAATGCTAGCATGTAGCAACCATAAATACATTTCAAAGCTGGGTTTCAAGGATATCACTGACAGATAACAATCCACACCAAAACTGAGTATTCTCATTTCCATATACATAGCTATCATTGAATTTCCATTTTTTCCCTCTATAGCTACCACTTCCAGATTATGCTTCCTATGAGATATAGCTAAGTTAAAGTATTGTCCATAAACAAAATCATGGAATTTATCTGGGGTTGCTTAGAATAATTAACTTGCATTCTTTACTCCTCACTTTAATAGGGGTTGAGACAAAATGTCACCTTTTTGGGAAGCTTTTATTGATTCTGAGTCTTGATTTTTTAGATTCAATACATAAAAAAAAAAATTTTAAAGGGGTGTACATGTGCATCTCAAATCCCTGCTCCACCTGTAATAAGCTAGGAAAAAATAAAAAAAGGTTACTACTACACATACCCCCAATAGCGGACATGTATGCCTAATACTAAACAGGGGTGCATGTATGTAATGTCAGAATTTAGCTCATTCAAAATACACTGAAAACTACGTTATCTTTGTTATTGTGATGGCCTAGTACAAAGAGATGAGATCTTCAGGTCTCTTTAGCCCAAAGGTATCTTCTACCACAGAAAACTAGCCCTTCCCACCAATGCATGTGACCTAACAGGGCAGGCCCAGAACTTGGTCCATTTAACTCTTATGCATAACTGCTAATTGTGTTTATATTGTTGATCACTTGTGTGTGTTTTATCTCATTCTGTTTTGTGTAATCTGTGTCTTTCAATTAAAATTTCAGTTTTGTGCTCTAAGAAAATCTATCCTCATAGTAGTTCAAAATACATGAGGGTGGTCCTTACCTAGTGAATTGCGAACTAATTGGTGATCCATTCTACATCTGATCGTTCTTTTACGGAACCGCATACACTTTAGTATGTTTTCCCCAAGAATCACATTTTCTATTTTAAATTGCCCTTAGGTGATTAGCCCAAAGAACCCTAAAACAAAAGAAAAAAGATTGGTAATTATAGTACTGTTGGACCGTCCCAATTTTTGAGTGTACATTATCCCCTCCTGTGGCAGAAGATTTTGGCTGTTCTATTTTTTGAAATAATATGTGAAGTATCACTACCTGTTGGTGTGATTTGGTCTACCAGAATATATTGTCACAAACAAGAGTTCCTTTTTTGAAAGAATTTCAACATATTATCCACATCTTACCATCATGTCTTGGGTTGTGTTTATTGTGTAAGATTTAGTGTCACCTATAATTAATTTTCACCATATCACCCTACCACAAATTCACATTTTCCCCCTATTTTTGTAAACCATATTCCCCACCAACCAGAATTAAATGCCCAACTCACTCAAGATGTGTGAGTTTGCTGGTTTCCATATAATAACAGTCTGTACTTCAACCCAGTGTAACAGTAGATTCTCACCATCAGTAAACTGTCCATTGGATAGTATTTAATTAGTGAATGATATCCTCAAAGACAATTCACTAGTGATTATTATTCTAGGACATAATTCTTTAGTGAACTACTGCCCCCCTCTAGTGAATAATTTCTACCAGTCCAGAAGTAATTATATACTTTAAGTATATAGCATTGAAGGACCTGCTGTGGGGAAGATTATTAGCTCTGACTTATTGAGTTACAGTTTGAGTGTGTGATATTTTGATACATCTGTCTAGTCTTAGTATATGCAATTTTGCACTTACATGATTAGAATTCGGAGCAAAGGTACTAAAATGGGATATGCAATTATGCCAACAGGAATTGTTGTTGTTTTTCTTCTTCCCTTTATCAATTAATACGTATTATCTTAGTAGCATGAATTTGAAACCCCCTCGCCCAAAAAAAAAAAAAATTATATAAATATTTAATAATATAATACATATTATATATTATATTTATTTATTCCATCCCAGATATCTTCACAATGATATTTTTAGGTACATGACCTGTGAAATAATTCATGATATTTCATGCTGTTATTTCACTCTATACTGAGTAAGCTCATTACCTCTGTAGTTATAGCAACCATAGCAACCAGCCAAACTTTTCAAGGGTTTTCTCAACACTAGTATAAAGCAGCTGCTAAAATATCAGCTGGGCGTGTGGGTAGCCCCTACAACCAACTTTACCTGGGAGTTACCCTTCCTCTAGTAACTAACGATAGTAGTGAGTGTGGAATAAACCACTTATTACACTTGTCAGTGTGTTATGGCAAGAGATTTCACTCTCAGGCTTTACCTCAGGCTCCTGAAAATAAATTAGCCTGCTCATGAAATATTTCGCCCACTCTGTCTCATGTAATAAGTATTGTATATATACTGTATATATATATTTACACTCCAACTGGTGGGCCTTCATCAATTGTGAGGTAAATATTCAGAGGGTTGATCATTGGACTAGCTAGAGTATATCGATCATGCATAAAAAAATGATGGGGTTGTTAGTAAGATGGTACAACAAATTATGTGTAGATGGTACTGAGACTATGTGGATAAAATTTCCAGGATAAGTCCAAGAACCATAAAGGTTGACAGTAGAAGTACAATAAACGACCAAATCAAGCGATTTAAAATCAATCAGCACATGCGCGTTGATGTTAACTTTCCTCTTGGCGCGTCGTTTTTGTTTTTGTTGTTGTTGTTTTTTTGCAAACAAAATAAAACAGGTGTGCAGTGCGCAGCGGACCATCCAGCAGGGAGTCTACCCAGAAGAGAGAAAATGGGTAGCGAAAGTTTGCCTAGTATAAACGCGGATTGGTTCTGCTGCATAATATGTCGCCGTAACTCTTCCGGAGAAAGTTATTGGGTGAGCGACTGCGGGCATATCACCTGTTACAACTGTTATAAAAGTGCCGGTGAGTGGTATATGTAAAGTTTTATCGTGTTCAGTAAGTTAAGACATAACGAGCTGCTAATTATTTGCAAGCATATGTACCTGCAATTGCGTGTTTGTGCCCTACAACAGTGTAGTGTGTAAAGTAAACTAGTCCCATCAAAAATTGAGTAAAAGGTTTTCATTTGAAATAAGACACATTAATTATTTTATAAAACTAGTGCTGTGCTACAGCACAAATGGCGAGCAAGCTGGTCTGACTGAAATTCAAATTTGAATGCTAGCAGTTACTAGTGATGTGCTTGAACACAAATGGCGAGAGAGCCTAAAAAGACACTAAACGATTGATTTTAACTTCTAACACTCGAGCTACTAAAAAAAGTCGAGTGTTTAAATTACGTATATACAATAAAGGGGATTCAATGCCATAGTAACTGTTCAGGCTGAAGAAACCTTGCAAAGTAGGACTTCAGAAGATACTGGACATAGATGCGCCTGCGCAGCAATGCTATATCGTTTTCGTTGATTCAAATTTGCTTTTTCTGTTTCATTCTAACTTATCTAACTATTTTGAACACTACTTGTGTATCACTCCTATTCATCTTTATTTCCGGTATTGTTAGTAACTTTGTTATTCCTGTCACTACCAGGGTAGCCGAGTCCGTAATACTGTCTCGAACGCAAGATATATATACAAAGGGTCTAATACTGTTAGTGATAGTGGAGATTTACGACCTCCTTCTTACCTAGCAGTGTAGGAAGACGTGGGAAACAGTTAAGGCTGATCGGACGCTTTATACTTGGATCTTTGTCAACCTAACACCCGCTAGTGGGTCTTACCTCTTTCAGGTTGGCTACGAGCCCATTTGTCTGAGGTCGCGAACACTTCGCACGGAACAAAGCCTTCCACTTGCTAGGCAGTCCCGAACAGTAACCACTCCCTACAACTGTTTGAATTGAAGAAGAAAAAAAAGCAATAAAAAACAAGTCACGGTATTTAAATGTTTTATTATTTTTCTAAGTAGTAGTTGTAACACACAATACTATTCACACAACTGAACACACCTACACAAGACTTACCTTCGTGGTTAGTTTAGCAAATAATGAACTTTCGAGTAAATACTGTTGCGTAGGGCTTACAACTATGACAAATAGGGTATTAACTTACGACTGCAACTAAATCGGATAAAAATGGAACTCTGGTAAGTGTTTGAGTTTTAACTGCATCCGCAAAAGAATTCAAAGAGGTAAACAATTCTATTTCTAGGATGATACGAGTAATGATCGATAAACGAGAGGATTCTGTTTAGTAAATTTTAGAACGGGGGCTAAAACAAAAATATGAGAAGGTCAAAGTACAAATGACATACGTACGTCCACACACACATATAAACTAGTGATGTGCTTTAGCACATAATAGCGAGCGAGCCTAAACTTTACTATTATTAAACGATTGATTTTAACTTCTAACACTCAAGCTATTAAAATAAAGTCGAGTTTTAAATTACGTATATACGGTAAAGGGGATTCAATGCCATAGTAACCGATTTGAATTGAAAAAGAAGCAACGAAATCGAGTCATGTTATTTAAACTTTTTCTTTGTGATATTCTTAGTAGTAGTTGTAACGCACAATACTTTCACACAACTGAACATACCTACGCAAGACTTACCTTTGTGGTTAGTCTAGTGGACAATGAATTTTCAAGTAAATACCATTGCGTAGGGCTTATAACTGTGACAAATAGCGTATTAACTTACCACCGCCACTAACTCTAATAGAAATGGAGCTCCCACAAGTTTTTGAGTTAACTGCACCCGCAAAAGAATTCAAAGAGGTAAACAATTCAATCTCTAGGGTGATACAGGTAATGATTGCTAAACGAGAGGATTCTGTTTAGTGAATTTTAGAACGGGGTCGAACACTGGGGCTAACACAAAATATGAGAAGGTCAAAGTACAAATGACGTACGTCCACACACATGTATAAACTAGTGATGTGCTTTAGCACATAATAGCGAGCGAGCCTAAATACGTATATACTGTAAAGGGAATTCAATGCCATAGTAACCACTCCCTGTAACTGTTTGAATCGAAAAAAAGACAAGTCAAGTTATTTAAACGTTTTCTTTGTGATATTCATTAACTAAGTAGTAGTTGTAACACACAAAAACTTTCACACTTAACTGAACATACCTACACATGGTTAGTCTATTGAACAATGAATTTTCAAGTAAATACTGTTGTGTATGGCTTACGACAAATAGCTATTAACTTACCACCACGATACTAACTCAAATAGAAATGCGGTGAAACTCCCGTAAGTTTTTGAGCTAACTGCATCACAAAGGAATTCAAAGCGGTACACAATTCAATTTCTAGAACGATACGGGTAATGATCGATAATCAGAGGATTCTGTTTAGTAAAGTTTGGGACAGGGTCGAACACCAAGCTAACACAAAAATATGTGAGGGTCAAAGTACAAAATGACATATATACATCCAAGCGTATACGTGTGTATAAACAAATAAACATCCCCGATTTTCAATTGTGTTACCCCTGACAGTGTCTCGTTCGCCAACAAATATCCCCGATTCTCAATTTGACATCACTATATAGTGTCTCGCTCACTTCACTTGCTATTTATTAGCTGAATGTTTTGTTTAATTTATTGTGCTATTTTTTAGCAACACACAACACTAGTACACACATTATATATACACTTAATTATTGGATATACCAGCACATGACTTCCATCGTATTCTCTTCGTGACTTGACTATTGGGCAATTGTTTTTCTAGGGGTAAGCAATCATATTTCCGAGAGGGGTAAGGATTGCTAAACCAAAGGATTCTGCTTATCAAGCCGCCTTTCAGTGACTTGACTATTGGAAAACAGATTTTCAAGGTTATGTAAGGCGTATAGCTAGGACAAACAGCGCACTAACCAAGTAACTTAGCACCGCCACTAATGGAATAGAAAATGAACTCCGCTAAGTTTGTAAGATCTAACGGTTAGAATTTGTCCTCTTCTGTCTCCATAGCTCTTTGTCTTTACTTTTTCTGGCATTATTTCGAAATATTTTCTCCAAAATTTATTGCGTCCATGCTAATGCTTACATTTTTAAGTAACCTCTGGTGGTGGACATGCATTGACCTCTTGCAGTAATAGCATGGATAACCATGCTATTCGGTATTGTAATAATGATTAATTTGACTTCTAATACACCATCTACTAAAAAAAGGTCAAGTTTTTAAATTACGTATATACAGTAAAGGGGTTACAATGCCATAGAAATCACTCGGCCACAACTGCAAAAAACAGAATAAAAAAATTAAAAAAACAAGAACAGGTTCTTCTAAGAAGTTATGACATAGATTTGAACCTAACCATATTAAAACGTGCTTACTGCTGTAGTAGCCAAAAAAGTTGTGTAAAGAAGCCAATCTGTTCGGGCTCCAACCCTCCACAAGATGAGTATACTTCAGGGCATAACTTATTTAGCTAGCTACACGCACTTCAGATGCATATACTCAGTTTTATTATCATTATCGCCGACGTTCGTCGTAGATGTTTCATTCCTTTTTGTTTATAGCTCAAAACACCGCATCATTTAGTTAGTTACCAATATTTCACAAAAATTGTACATTGCTAATTCTTTTCTAGTGCCACCTGTTGGTATTTTCGGAGCTTGTGAGTAATTGTCACACGGTAACTCAACTATACTTTAATGGGACACAATTCTATAACTTCTAGACGGTCCTGCACACAATATATTTACTTGTTAGTTACGTTTACTTTGTGTTATTCTTTAGCTAAGCAGTAGCTGTAATGCACAACACTTTCACACACACTTGTTCACAGACATACCAACACGAAGCTTACCTTGGTGTACCTTGGATGTTAGACTATTCGGCAATCAGTTGTTGTAAGAACGGTACCATTGTGTTGGGTGTATAAAAATCAACTAAATGACAAGATTGTAAGTTTTATCTGCACTCACAAAATATTTCAAAGCAGTTAACAATTCAATTTCTTTGGATCACACGGGTAAAGATCAAATTCTGTTTAGTAGAGTATGGAGACGAGGTTGACCACCAAGAAACACACAAAATTGAGGGTCAAAGTACAAAACTACATACACATGTCCACACATATTTATACAAGCAAATATCCCCAATTTTCAGTTGTGTTACCCCCTCATAGTATCTCTCTCATTTCACTTGCTCACCAATTAAGGATAGTTTTCTTATTAGAAATAAAATGGAATCAGTGTTTGGTCTTCTATGCATACAAAATTACAACAGACACTTGTGATAATACAACAATGTACTCTAATAAAAAAAAAAATTTTTTTTAATTTAAAAATTGGGGATTTAGGGTTGCCCAAAAAAGTTTGGGAACTAGCTCCAAGAAGTATGGAAACACGAAAGGTTAATTACCCCATGTGATAATTAAATATTAAATGAGTGAAAGACCATATACTGGCTGTAAGAACTGAGAAAAAAAGAAAAGGAAAGAGAAAATAATAAATAAATGATGCTAGTAATAAAGATAATAATAATAAAATAAATTAAAAATAATAATAATATAAATTAATTAATTAAATTCTTCTTCCGTTTTCTCTCTTTCTCTTTCCGATATAATAAACTTCTTGCTTTAAGCAGAGTTGCCCTTAGGGCAAATGGGCATCTTTAGTTTCAAAACTGATGAAAGCCTTCCGAGTTCGAAGCATCTTTGTTATGAACTATAGGTATACTTTAAAATAGTTAAAAATGAATTATATCATAGTGCTATTGTCATCTTAATATTGTATACCTATATGTCATAGTTAAGTTAAACATGTGTGGGGAATGCAAGAAGAGGAGACCTAGTTATAAACAGTTGGATAAGAATTGTGTTGTAAGTTAAACAATGGGATATTCAATACAAAATTTACATAGTTGTTTCTATTTGTGTATATATATATATATATATATATGTATATTTTTGATCAATTTTTTTAATAGAGCGATCCTGTGGTAGGGATATATTTTAATAAAATTTCCAGCATGGCTCAGAGAATCATAAAGGTACTATTAATTATACATGGTGTTTTTAGCTGTTCATAGGGATATGTGAGGTTTTTATGTTACAGAAAATGTTATTAACCCTCAGTGCACATGCGTGAGAGGGTTATAATAGTCATCCTGTCCGCTTGTCTATCAGTCATGTTCTGATTGTGGAGATTACTGACAATTAACCATTGGTTTAGGTATAAACTTACTCAGAACAACTATTTAAGACCTTTAATTGTGCTACTTCTTAAATTTTCGGGCTGATTTCTGTGAAAGCACGAGACCGTTAGCTCCGCATAGGTACCAGCTTTTGTGGGTAACGCCCCTATCATTACATCATTATCACCACGTGAGCAAATAATTTCTTGCTTCCCGTGATAGTTTTGATTTATGCGGAGTGCTGAAAGTGAAGTTTTGTGTTGAAAACACTTACTGTGCAATAGTGTTGTACGGTATACCGGTATTTTAAATCATACGAAACTATATTTTTTCCACCCTCAACCCGGTATCGTTATTGGCGTTATTTTATTACCGTGTCCACGGTATCAATAATCGCGCGTTATACGGTGAAGGTAGTACAGTAGGACCTCAGGAACTCACTTATCCGTTGCAAAATGTTTGCGCTTGCACACAAACCACACTGCAAAAGCAGCTGTTTTGCCCCCACCTTTCTCCTTTGCTGGCATTTACAATTTGAAGTAAAAATTTTAATTAAACTCAATGAACCTCAGTATAACACTATAACGAACACCCTGTGGTCCCAAAGTGTTCGTTATTGAAAAATATACTATATTTAGTAATACCGGGGTATTTTGATTATATAGTATCGTGATATTTTGTAGGGCAATACCGTACAACACTACTGTGCAACGGTGGGTGTGTCTTGCATGTTAGCTCTACATTTCATTTTAATTGGTTGAGCTATACTGACATATTTGAATAGTAGCCAATAAATTATTATTTTGGTCTGAGATTATTTTGTAATAGCTATCTAGCGTATAGTAGCGCTGAGGGTTCGCATGGGTGCTCCACTGAAATGTAAGTATTATGCAGCATATCTGACCCATTTGTTGTGAAGGTATGAATAAATGTTTTCATCAAGGGATAATTTATTTGGTTTTTAACTGCAGGAACTTGAATAGCTGTTCGAAAAATTTTTGAGCTTAGACATCTAAAACACATTCTCAACAATATTGAATAATTCTTAACTATTTTTTTTGAAGAAAACTTAAATTTTTGAGGAAAATTTCCCAAAAATCTTAATAAAATGATTTTGACTTGTTTGTGGACTATGCTTCAGATTGCATACTGTATAGAATGGGTTCGTGTTGCCATACTTTTATTACGTTGCTTGGTAAAGGGGTTAGTAAAATCATGATTGCTGAAAAGCTTCACTTAAATTGGGTCCAGAAATAAGCATTAAAATAATACCGTCCTTCTGAAATCAATCGCTGATATACAAATAGTGAAAACGTTATTGTTATGTTGATCCAAAGCATAGGTCCCAATTTTAAAAAAAGGACCCAAGAATGGGTCCTTATTTTGAAGAGGACCCAAGAATGGGTCCTTATTTTTGAAGAGGACCCAAGAATGGGTCCTTATTTTTAAGAGGACCCAAGAATGGGTCCTTATTTTTTAAGAGGACCCAAGAATGGGTCCTTATTCTTTTATTAGGGACTCAATTATAGTTTCATATTCTTGAATATGGACCCAAGGATGGGTCCTTTTCTTGAATAGGTTCCAAGAATTGGTCCCTATTTTTTTAATAGGACCCAATAATGGGTCCTAATTTTTATTTTATTTGGGACCCTATCATGGTTCCGTATTCTTGAATCGGACCCAAGAGTGGGTCCTTTTTTGTAATAAGTCCCAAGAAAGAGCCTTTAATCTTAAAAAGGACCCCACAATGGGTTCTTATTCTTGAATATGGACCCAAGAATGGATCCTTTGTTTATATAGTTGGGACCCTATTACGGGTACACATTCTTCAATAGGGACCCAGGAATGGGTCCTTATTCTTGAATAGGACCCAAGATTGGGCCCTTATTCAAACCAGAATGGGTTATTCTTGAATACGACCCAACAGTGAACAAGACTCAAGAATGAGTCTTTATTAAAACTCAATGACGAGTCTATACAATTGCGTATAGCTGAACAATGGATGAGTTGGACCCCATCATGCAACTCAGATAATGATGAGCTAAAGTGATTGCCACACAACCATTGTGCACAGGTGAGTCTTTCATATTAGTATCTGCAACTTATTGATACTATTAGAGCATGTAATAATATGTAAGAATACGTAGAAATGGTTAAGTAAAAGGGACATAATGATAATAGTCGATACACCAATTTAGTCAATAACTTGCTCATTTGAGTCACAGTCAACAACAGATAGCTTCTGAAGTGTGTAAGATTCTTCTTCCTTAGACTTCATGACGGCAACCACACTCCGGTCCATCTTTACACCAATACTTGCATCTATTCCAATTAAATTGGTAGAGAAGCCCTTACTGCAGTCATGGTTTTGAATCACTAAGATGATTCTACCGCTAGCACAATGAAACTGCAATTATAAATATAGCTATAATTAATTTTATAATGACATTATAAAATTAATTATAGCTATATTTATAGTATTAGTAGCTCTGCATTTACAACTTACAAGAATGGATTCCTGTGATCGAGTACACATCTCAGGAGCTGGAACACTAACTTCAAGAACTATTCTCATAGCTTGTTTAGCATTGCGTTTCTTAATACATTCACCACCATCAGACTTCAATACAATGCCACTCCCAGTGCTTTCTAAGTACCACTTCTTAGGTTTTGTCATGTCTTCTACTCAAAAACTGCTCCCTGGGCTGGTCAAACAGCAGGTACACTTATACACTCTAGACACTGACAAAGTGAAAACTGATGGTAGTTTCTTCCAGTCACAGGTAGGGCAAACCACAAGATGCATACATTCAACGCAAAGGCACACATATGAATGGCCATTCCATTAATATGAATAGCACAGTACCAGAGTATTACATTACACCATACACACAATTAGCTGTTTTTACTTGTTTGATCTTTCAACCCTCACTTCTTTTTTCTGTCATCATCTCATGGTGTGTGTATAGAGGCTCTGGTTCTGAGATTGTTGACTGTGCCTACTTTTTTTAGTTGATGATCATTATTTAGTGGAATATTTATTTGATCTTTAGCCTATTTACTACTACATGGTCTATTATAGTTGTTCACTTTGGCCAACCATTAGCTTTAGCTGCCATGGATGAGGAATTTGATGTGCCGTTGGGACCACCAGCTAAAAAGCTTTGTGAGGATATGATATACTTATCATCAGATTCTTCTTCCGAGAGCTCAGAAGACTTCTTGTTTCCTTCTGATACAGAAAATGAAAACGCTGTTTGTGGACTGCAAGATGAAATGGTATCAAGTCAGCAAATTAGTGTTCCTGTGCCAGAAAAAAAATGGGATTTACATTCATTGATCTCTACAGCGATCACTTCTGGAGCTACCATAATTGATATATCCCCTTTGAGTGAAGACCTTGCTAACATTTTAAGAAAAAAGAATGCAATTTCATCGAAGGTAATCCATTTAAATTATTAAATAGAGTATTTAACTTTTTTTTTTTTTACAAAATAGATTACGTGTAGAGGCCAAAAAAAACAACATTCTCAGGCATCCCATACTAATTCTTCCAATGTTTCAACCACATCTTCTCCAACCCAGCCATCCTCAAATGAGCTTTCTAATTCTATCTCAGATGGTGCTCCTCAGGTTGAAGTTGGTGATTATGTTGCAGTTATCTCGAGAAGTATGACCCTGAACAGCCTCAGATTGGAAAGACATCTATTTCAAGCATGGACGAGTCAGTGGACATAGACTGGTATATGGGGTGCTATAGTGGTAGCTGGAAGGTGTGCATGATTGGAAGAGGAACAACAAGAAAAGTTTGGAATGAATCTGTTCCATTTACAACAATACTTCGTTCCATTCAGTTCACGAAGTCAATGAAACTTCATAAGGATACTGTGTTGGCATTGAAGAATAAATACCCTGGTCTTTGTTAGTCACTAGTAATATACTATTGAACTCTATTTTTGGACGAATTACTATGTGGAATTGATATGCTATAAAAATTATTTCTCTTATTAGATCCAATAAACACTTGTTCTAATTAAGTGCCTGTAGTTCTTATTAGGACCCCTGGACCCTTGGGGAAGCTAATTTTAACAAGGACCCATAGTAGGGATCCTTGTTGGTTGGGATAATTTCTAACCGAGGACCAATAGTTCTATGATCCTTGTTCTCAATGCTCAACATCTTTGTTCTTACAGTTAAGACCATTGTTCTAACTTGGGACCTATTATTGGGGCTATTGTTGTAATTAAAGACTTATAGTTGAAACTGTTGTTGTAATCAAAGTTCCATAGTTGGGTCCCTTGTTGTAACCAAGGACCCATAGTTGGGTCCCAAGTTGTAATCAAGGACCCATAGTTGGGTCCCAAGTTGTAATCAAGGACCCACAGTTGGGTCCCTTGTTGTCATCAAGGACCCATAGTTGGGTCCTTGTTGTAATCAAGGACCCATAGTTGGGTCCCAAATTGTAATCAAGGACCCACAGTTGGGTCCCTTGTTGTCATCAAGGACCCATATTTGGGTCCTCGTCGTAATCAAGGACCCATAGTTGGGTCCCTTGTATAATCAAGGACCCATAGTTGGGTCCCAAGTTGTAATCAAAAACCCATAGTTGGGTCCTTGCCGTAATCAAGGACCCAAAGTTGGGTCCCAAGTTGTAATCAAGGACCCATAGTTAGGTCCCTTGTCGTAATCAAGGATCCATAGTTGGGTCCCTTGTCGTAATCAAGGACCTATAATTGATCCCTTGTTTTAATCAACGACTCATAGTTGGGACTAGCAGGGACCCTTTTGTGAATATGGACCAAAGACTTGGAGTATTGGAAGAATAGGGGCCACAATTTCGCAGATATTACCAAGTCATATTTAATGTGGACGCCAAATATCTGCTCAGAAAAGGAGTCACTCAACTTTATTATGACCTTATTTTTCATAGTCCCTTTGAGTACTCGAAACTTTAATGACAAATAAAATAAAGCTCACAATTTATTTCAAACAAAAATCTTTAACCCCCTAAAAATGATGTTTTAAGTGTGGGCTGAATAAAGAACATGGCACAAAATGTTGTTTTTTAAAGTTGGTCATGAGAATAAACCAATATTGTTGAGAACCTGTTCTAATTAGACAGTTTGGCTAATTTGCCCTTAGCGCACATGTGTGAGACAGTTATAGTACTCATCCTGTCTGTGTATCTGTTTGTCATGCTCTGATTTTGGAGATTACTTACATTGATTTAGGTATAAAATTATTCAGAATGATGATTTAAGACCTTTTATGTGCTGCTTTTTTTAAATTTTGGGCTGGTGTTTGAGAAAAACAAGCGCGAATCTGTCAGCTCTGGGTAGGTACTAGCTTTTGTCATGCTGTAATCACATGCTTTAATCTGGGAAGTTAAAAGAGTGCTGGAAGTGAAGTTTCATGTTTAATAATTAATATATACCAGTGAGTGTTTCTGGCTTGGTTAGCTTATTCTCTTATGAAGATGGAATCTTCTAATTGCTCACAATATATTGATACCTGATTAGAATAGCCAATAAATTATTTGGTCTGAGAAGATTTAGTAATGGCTATGTATAGCTGTAGTCTGATCTGCCACATCCACACGTGGAGGATCTGGTGACATGGCCTTACCAAACTTGTTCTAGAGGAATGTGGACGCCGTAGTGCCCCACCTCCCTTATACCTGAATGTCCACCACAATGGAGCTGCAGATGGATTCTCCTGGGATAATTTTTTCTATTCAAGTTTCTGTAGATTTTGCTGACATACTGCTGGGTTATGACAAGTTGAAAGAGTTGCTGGTGGAGGTGATCAGACCTTTAGTGGAAGGTAGAAATGTATTTGGAAACTTTCCAATGCCGCAATATATGTGTGGCAGTACATATTTGGTATGGCCATGTCCTCAATTCCTTTCAACATAGAGGTTTGGTAAAGAACCTGGCTATGCTGAGGGTTCACACCTTTGGAGATTCATTTTTTCAGTTGACTTTTGAGGGTGACCACAACATAAAAGTAGCATTTATTAAAAGTTTGTTGCTGTGCAGAATGTTGAATGGGAACTGGTTGTTTAATCATTAAAGTCACTGCAAATTTTACTGAGGTTATGTACGTATGAAATCATTAACTGATCCTTATCTAGAACTATTAATTAATTTTGAAGACCAAATTTACGAAATATTTTCGTATCATAAAGCTGTAGTAAACTAACTTAGGTTTTGCTAGGACTATTGTTTCAAAGCATCTACTATTTAAGAGTGGCAAATATGGCAAGTATTTATTCTGGAGTAAGGTGACTGTGGAGGTTACTATTCAAGAGCAGCCACTATACAATAGCGGCATCTGACCAAGAATATTTGGTAGCCAACTAAGCTGATTTCAATAGATTTGCTATAGGAGTCAAAATATAAATTTAAGCACTATTAATTAAGAGAAAGTATTTTCCTTATGTAAAGAAATCAAAGTAGAGATTGTAAACATGCATGTATACCTTTCTATTTTTCACCAAAGCCACTAAAAATACATTATTTCTTCATCACTAATAATATTGAGGTACTAAATATTTATTAATATGAAAATTAATATCAATTTGCAGTTATACGAGTGAACACAAGCATATACTATTACTGAATTATCATATCAATGTTTACTTTAACTTTGGTAAAAAACACAAGGCATTGATAGACTAAACACATTGAAGCATTTATTACAAAATAATTCTCATACAACAAAAGTTGCTTTTGGCATACCTAATCAGCCGTAAATACGTATGTGGGCAATACATATATGTGGGCAAGACAGGTGTGCGCTATCTGATTAAAATAAATCTATTCAATGTTATTATGTAATTTATTTGTATGAGTAATAGCATGAGTAACGCGATTGAAATAGCACGAGGCGAAGCCGAGTGTTATTTCAATTGCTTTACGAGTGCTATTGACCCCTAATAGCACAGGTTACCCGTGCTATCACTCGCTAATAGTAGGCCAGCTTTTTATAAGTCTTTTGCAATTGTAGCTACACTGATCTCTTTCAGTCACTATCTCCTTATTTCAGGATTAGCTTCCGCTGGAACTTTCTTTTCATCGTATGACTCCTCCTAATCTGTTGTAAAACATTCCGTCTAATACAGATAAAGGTTCTGTGGTAAAGAAGGACATTGTCTCCAACTAGAAACTACTGGAACTGTACGTTTACAAGGTTAACGCTCTACGCGTGCGCACTTACTCGTACTATTTCACTTAACTACCGAGGTATTTCACTTAGTTTCCACTTAGTTACCGAGGTATTTCAATTAGTTATGCGCTATTTCACAAAAAAACTTTCCCCGTGCAATTTCAATTGAACAGCGATTTTTTTACCATACATTTTTGAATGGGCAACTTACACACCGTACTATTATTACATGTATAGTAGAAATTGCACTTCTTAACCCTTTGCGGACGAACGCGGGCGAGCAATTATGTAATTAAATACGCGCACGCCGTAAAACCAATTAGTTGCCCGAGACGACGACGTTTTACCAGTGGAGTTCGACACGTGGAAAAAGAAAACGGGCGAGTGTTTTCTTTTGTGTTAGGCCTCAAATAATCTGCCTCTAGCGTTGTAGCTATGGTAATTCGTTAGTTTATAGTTTATAGAGTTGTTTTGAATACAAACTTAGTTGGAATTATCGAGGAGGCCATAGTTTGTTAGCTATTTTTTTAGCTTATATTTATGAAAGGAGAAATCACACCCAAGTGTAAGTTCTAGTTTTAGTTTGCTTATTTCTAGCTACTTTAGGCCTTTACTTCTTAGTAGATGTTCTATTTGAAAATAGATAGACACAAAGTGTAGGAAAAAATTTTTTTTAATTTAGTTGGTGCACTTGATATAAGTTATACTTATTTTATAAGACTTATTTTGTAGAATAGAGATTGCAAAATGTATACTATGTAAGCTACTGAAAGTTTTAGCGCGCTACGCGCTCTGTAACTGTAATAACAGAGCAAAAAAGAGCTTGTCACGAATTCGTGACAGCCGTATTCTCTTGACGCACCCGGTGTGTCACAGATTCGTGACCATCGTACGCGCGCGTTAAGTTACGGCGGTCACGAATGCGTGACGATCGTACGCAAAGGGTTAAAAAAAGTTGAACCCATGCGAGTAAGTTACGTATTTTTTTATTGTCTGAAAACAGAAATCTAAAAAAAATTTAGTGAAGAATTATTCAGTGAGCGGAGTGCCTATGTTTTATAAAATGCTATCTAACTATCTACAGTCTTCATGCTATCTATTCTCAGTGTTTGAAATTCATTCCCAACAAAAAAAACTTAGGCTAAACTAATACAGCCTTCCTATTACCTGCTTTGTTCATTCTCAGGCAAGATACATAAGACCCAACAAACTCCTCCACATCTCTAGCCAACCCCAGCCAAGTAAACTTTGCATTCAACAAAGCTCTAGTATTCTTTGACCCAACGCGTCCGCATTGTTGTGAGCCAGCTCTATCACCCAACACACAGTCTACTATTCTGTGAAATAATAACCCTCCTTTCACACAATAGCCTTGTCTCACATCAACAACATAATCCTTAGCCTTTGGGGTCAATTTAGAAAGCAAAATATGATTTACCTATCCCTGCTCACTCCTATGTCTATTAGCTCTGCCTCCAAACCTCTGATAAACTTTGTGTTTAAAAAACATTTCTTCTGAAGCTCACAAGTTCTAAGCACGCAATCATTACATATGTGTTAGCTTATTGAATACTTTATATTATTCTTATTCATAATTGATGCACGCAACTACTAACCTCCCTCCCCAATTTTTTTCGTCTTCCAGGTCTAGTATGTTACAAATTACAGATTACAAATTTATAACAATAGCCACTACAGCAGAGCCCTCTTGAAGTTACAAATATTTTTGTCAATGAGAGAAAGTGGGTGTTAATAGTGTTATTTGTGAGAACCTGCATTTAAAAGCAGCAGTAGTGACTAGGATTTAGATTTTTTGAAGCAAGCTTACAATGAAATACCTTACAAATTAATTTTCTTTAAAAATGATACCATTCGAATATACATACTAGCCTCACATTCTGCATAAACATTTTCTCAAAAATGTCTACATTTATATGAGTATATAGCTATAACATTTTCCTTCTTATGCAGATACATTTAGTTTCAACAATTGAATAGAAGTTACTCAAGAAATTTAATTCAGCTTTTTTTTTTCTTCTATCATTCTTTCACAGATAAATTTTATTCAACTCTCTTTTTTTTTAAATTTGTTTGCTATTATAGTAAATAAAATACCAAAGGTGAGAAATCGCAGTGCTATTATACACTAGCTAGCTATTACAAATTAGCTATTTCTTAGACAAAAATAATTACTTTGGCATACCTAATCATGTATCAGTAGTTCTGTATATAGCTGATACATCAATAATGTTTGATTAAATGATGTTTATATAACAAAAGTTAAATGTTCCAATAAACATTCACCTGCTCCAATTCAAGCACTCCATAATAAAGATTGCAGCTTAAAGCAAAAACTACTGTGCAGCAAGAAATTATTTACTCATGTGATAGTTATGGTGTGTCATAAGGAGCATTTCCCACATTTCAAAGCTAACAATAGTATGGACAAAAAATGGCTAACTGTTTCTAGCAAACAAAATTAAAACAAAAAATTTAGCACATTAAAACAACTCAGAGTACAGCAGGTTGATGTACTAATGTTTGGGAAGCAGCCTCTTCGAAACTTATTGTTTATGTGACAAACTGACTGACAGACAAAACAGACGAAGTGAGTACATAAGGCCCTATTGTACATGCACACTGAGGGTTAACTAGTAGTAGTGCAATTAAAGGCTTTAGGGGAAAAATTCTGTTGCAATTATAATATTTACTTGGTGATCAGTGAAATGAAAATACCATATTACCGAAGTTGTGTACAAATAAGGCATAATCTTTTTTTAAGTTAGAAGCAAATACAAATTGAATAGCATGAAATACAACAACTATTTTACTAATTGAATAGCATGAAATACAACAACTATTTTACTAATTGAATAGCATGAAATACAACAACTATTTTACTAATTGAATAGCATGAAATACAACAACTATTTTACTAATTGAATAGCATGAAATACAACAACTATTTTACTAATTGAATAGCATGAAATACAACAACTATTTTACTAATTGAATAGCATGAAATACAACAACTATTTTACTAATTGAATAGCATGAAATACAACAACTATTTTACTAATTGAATAGCATGAAATACAACAACTATTTTACTAATTGAATAGCATGAAATACAACAACTATTTTACTAGTACCATTATTTACTTTGATAACTAGCATGGTACAAATTCTGTGATTTCTACTAAATTTATATTTCTTCAATAAATTTATATTGATTTTCATTTTTAATAGTTGCTGGAATTTCAAGAGCACCACATACAATTATTTCCTTCAAGAAATTTACCTGTGAGTTAAATGCAGAAAGAAACCAATAATTTTTGGAGTGGGTTGAAGGTGGGAAACAGAAGTGAATTATATCATAATTATTAGATGTATTCTCTCTCTTTCACAGACTTTTTTAAACAATACAGAATTAAAAACTGACCAGATTTTGACTCTTACTTTTGTGACAAAATATGGGTTTCTAATGTGTGCTATCACAACTTCACAGGAGCAGCCTGTGTGGGAATTTCTAGTTCTATGAAAGCTGCAGGTGTTGTAGAATCAGTGCATTCAATCCTTTTGTTGAGTCACGTGTTTTCCATAGCGCATCATTGAAGAACTTCTGAACATACTTATACAATAACCATTGTATTATACTCTAGAGAAGACTTAGGAGAAAGTCAGTATCAATTGGGCTAAATTAGCAAGGGGCATCTTACTGTCTTAGCATGAGAAAAGGATAGCTTAACCAGCTCCTACATTATCCCCAACAATATTCATGAGGCTTTTGTGATGAGCACCCTCCTACTTCATGGCATTATCATGTTTTCTTTCCCATTCTCTCCGATTCCTTCTCTTTTTTCCTTTACAGTTGATTAGGACTTGTTTGGTTAGAAGTCATAATGAGTATAATAAGTTGACACACTTGCATCAGACTTCTTTATAATCCAACTGTCAGCTCCACGATGACCAATTTTCCCACATATTTCACACATTGGCTTGTGATAGCAACTACAATTATCTTTCGTGGCATCTATTTTAGTGACGCCTCCAAAGTTCTCCTATGAGACTGGTGACATCTTCTAAAGATTTGGCATTGGTAGTCATCACTCAAAGATGACGAGCTTGTCTGTACCATATTTCATGAAGAATCCCAGCATTAATGACTTGGTGACTTGCTCACAATAAGTATTCTCTGCTTGGGAGATTGCTTATATGGAAAAAGTTGCAGAAATAGCTCAGCACATGGCTAGGAGTATATTTTTAATTAAGGATGCTGTCCACCGTAGCCTAAACTACATTAGATAAATAGTCATATATTATTTACCACATGATTATGCCCAATTTTGCAATAAATATTGCCTGTGAAATACACCTGTGCCTTACTTACCATTACTGCACATACAGTTGGAAAGAGGCTGGATCATTTTAACAAATAAAAATATTGTGTATAAAAGTAATGATTATAATCGATCCACCTATGCTGTTTAGAAATGGACCGTGGTTTAAACCATTATCATTTCTCTGTACATGAAACTCAAAACATCCAGAATGCTAAGACCAATTGCTTTGTGTGGGGCTTGGTCTTGCCTGGGCTTAACCGATTCCCTCACTGGTAGAGTCACTGCCACCAGAGCTCTGGCCAGGCTAACGACAACCCTTCTCCCACCCTTCCCAAAGAGGTTGGATTAATAAAAGGTTGTATTGCAATCAAAACAGCACAAATGGTCAAAGCACAGAACTGGAAAATGATGAAAATCTTATATGTATTTATTTATAGACAAAATTGACTCTTCAATGATTCAATGGCAAGTGTTAAATGATTCAATGCAGGTGTTAAATGATTCAATAACGTGGTTTGTGTGAAGTGAACTAATTAGCTAGGTCCATGTTACTTTGTGTGTTTATTCTTCTGCCTTTCTGTCTCCACCTTCTTTCTTCTTTATGTGTGTTGGGGCCTCTCCTACATCTCCCCCCGCAAAGACATCCCTAGCCTGGGGTGTCTGGCTTTCCGTGGTATGCGTGACTGGCTGTCGCGATAGTCTATCGGGCACTACGTTCTCCTTCCCGGGTACGTACGTAATTTTCAAGTCAAATTACTGGAGATATAACATAAAGCGTCTCAGTGGATTATTTAGTGTTGCTGCTCGTACGATATAAGAGCAGGGCTTGTGATCTGTGATAACCTCAAATGTGTTACCCCATAGATAAATGGAAAAATGTTTAACTGCATCCACAATAGCCAGGGTCTCCAACTCAGTGATAGAGTAGTTCTTTTCTGCTGAATTCAGCTACTGTGAATGAAAGGCCACTGGTAGTTCTTCATTGTTTCTCACTGCATACAGTACTGCGCCCAAGCCTGTGCCACTAGCATCAGTCTGCAATTTCAATGTGTCATTCTCCTGGGAAGTGTGCAACACAATGTTGTTAGCAAATAATGTTTTTAACTTACTAAAAGCGGCGACCATTTCGTCCGTCCACACCACCCTCCGCGGAGCCCTAGATGACGTAGCTGGGAACAAGACTGCTGCTATCGTTGCAAATCCAGGAATACTCTTCCGGTAATGTCCATATGTCCCAATAAATGATCTGAGCTGTTTCACCGTCACTGGCTGAGCATACTCCACTAAATTTGCAATCTTATGTTCCGGAATTGACAAAGTTCCTTGGCCAATAAGGTGTCCCAGATATACCAATTTACACTTCCCAAATTCACACTTGGCTGGTTTTGCAGTCAAACCATGTCTTTTCAGTGCCCTAAATACTTTCTTCAAATGTACAAGATGTTCCTGCCAGTTACCAGAGAAAACAATGATATCGTCTATGTAATTTGCACTGAAATCTTCTAGACCTCCCAACACTTTAGCAATAGCTTCCTGAAAGACAGTGGGGGCATTTTTCAACCCAAAGGGGACTCTCTTATATTTGAACTTTCCATAGGGGCAAATTAAAGTTGTTATATCCATGCTATTAGGGTGAACTTTTATCTGGTGGTACCCTTTTGCTAAATCAATTTTGGATATTACCGAGGAATGACCAATCTTGTTAACCATCTCTTCCGACCTGGGTATCCATGTGCGTGACAGCTGAGTGACCTCATTAACTGCCCTGTAGTCCACACACAACCGTAAGGACCCATCAGGTTTTGGTACTGGAATAACCGGGCTAGACCACTCTGAAGTGCTCCTTTCAATAATCCCATCTCTTAACAGAGCATCTAATTCATTCTTAAAGGACTGTCTCAATTTTAATGGGATGGCATGAGCCTTCTGGCACACCGGGGGCGTGCCTTATTGTATGTTGATCTCCATTGGTGGTAAATCTGTTTCACCTGGTTTGTCAGAGAAGATACATAACTTTATGCCTGTCAATTAGTTTGTCAATGTCAGCTTTGTTGTATCCTTCACACTCTCCTTCTAGTATTGGTATTTTTTCATGATCAGGTTCATTCTCGGCTAAAATAGCTACATACACAACAGCTTCCCTATTCCACACACGCTTGCAATTATTCATATGCACTATTTTTGATTGTTTATCATTCTTATCTCTCTTCACTTTTACCGTTACTGGGCCTACAACTTCTGTCACTATGAAAGGGCCTTCCCAAGATGCATTCAGTGCGCTGTGTAACCCAGGAATACGAATCATGACTGTGAGTGGTTTGAAACTTTTGTTCTTATCCAATGTAGCTTTTCTTTTCTCACTAGATTCACAATTACTGATATGGGCATGGTCTCTCAAAATTTCCAATTTCTCCTGCAACTGAAGGATCCAATTGCTCACATCAATGACATGAAGAGGGGATTCTACCCAGCCTGCATACAAGCAATCTATAGGGCCTCTTAGGTTCGTGCCAAATACCAGCTCATGTGGTGACAATTGCAAGTCTTTATTCTTTAATTGACGGATAGAGAACATTGCAAGTGGCAAAAATCCAACCCAATCCAAACCTTTATCGTTTGCTTTGCTGGGCGGTATGGGCTAACTTGTATTTGGGCTATACCTAATAAACTGCACACATCTTTTAAGAGTGAGCTCACAAATTGAGTACCATTATCAGACAGTATCTTGAGGGGTATTCCCATACGGCTGAAAAGGGTTAGACAGCCGTCAGCTACTTCCTTGGCTGTTGCCCTTCTTAAAGGCACCCCATCTACCCACCTTGTAGCCATACAAGCTGTAGTGAGTACATATCTGCATCCACCCTTACCCTTAGGTAATGGTCCAATAATGTCCAGGGCAATGTGCTCGAATGGCTGATTAACTGGGCTTCTTATTATCATAGGTGTCTGCACCTTGCCAGATTTATTAAACTCAGCACATGACTTACATGACTTGCAATATGCCAAACAGTCCTCAAACATCTTGGGCCAGTGGAATCTCACTTCCAGTGCCTCTTTCAATCTCCTGGCTCCTGGGTGGCCACATCGGTCATGAGCAACTTCCAGAATCTGCTTCCTTCGAGGGGCCGGAGCCACCATCCTGTCACGCCAACCTAGGTCCTGTACTGCCTGTCTGTGAAACAGTATACCATCTCTCCAGAAAAAACCTCTTTGACCTGCATCAGCTAACTTTCTGCAAGTACTAAGAGAGTCATCATTCAAAGTCTCATCAATCAATAACTGAACATCAGTATTGTTTCTAACATTAGGCACGTCTACAACAATTTGTACATCACATTTTCTGTCTATTACTTCCAGTTCAACTTCTTCACCAATCCTCAACCGGCGATCCTGTGCATGTTTCCCCGATACCTCAACATCTTCCGAAGACTCCATACATTGCTCCGAAGTATCTACTAATGCCTCACCCCCAGAGCCCTCTACAATGTCCTTTTCACTCTGCCTACCATCATCACGCACCACCTCATCCATCTCAACAATTAGTTTCTCACTATCATTGTTCGCACAACCTGTGTTTTTCACTCTTTGTTCCACTTCCGCAACATTGTCACTAATTATTTCAGTTTCCTGATTACTTTGTTCACTAATATTCATGGGTGTGGGCTTTACTTGGCTACTCTGATTCTCACCGCTCTTTAAATACTCCTTTTTATTCTGCTTTTTTGCTGCCCTTGTTGTCACAGGCATAACTTGTTTATTTTTCACAATTACATCTTTTGACTTTCTCAGTTCATTAATGAGGGTATTAGGGTTTGAATCTACTGCTAATAATACACAATTGTTGGACATGTAACCTGGCGCTACTGCCACTTTTGAATCCATGACTAAATCCTCAACCTCTATTTTGACTTGAGCACATCTTGCTATGTATGGCTCAGCATTGAAGCCAACTAATCTAACTTTCTCATCAATTAGATATTTTGTATCAATCAGATCGTCCGGGACAACCGATATGTCTGCCCCAGTGTCAAGTAATATGTTACAAGGCTTGTCTGCTACCCTACCGTCCAAGCAAAGGTCATAACTACCAATAGAAACACAGCTAACCTTCTTCTGTTCTACTTTCCCATTTCCACTATGAGAACCATTCCAGTGGTGGCGGAAGCATTTTTTCATTGGTCAGGCAAATTCATACCTTCTATTTGCATAACTAAAACAATGTTATTAAAATTTTTAATTTAAAAAAAATAGAAGAAAATTAATGATTAGCTCGAGTTAAAATGATCCAAAAAAATCTTGTTTACCTTTCATTTTTGCGAACTCCGCTTCGGGAATTTAAATGACTTCTCTGGACGATACTGCTCTCCCGGTAAGCTACCGCTGGAGTCACCACAGGATGATGATTATTACCACACTATTCACGATCGCAAAGAGCGCAGAGTTCAATAGCTTATGGGTGTGATTCCTATAACAGGGCATAGCTAGAAATGAAAGTAATTGCACTATCGTGTCGAGGGGTAAGTTAATGCTTTATTTCGTTGGGTCAAAAAGGGAAAAGAGTTTTAACTGTTTGCTCCTGGATTGGTCCGGCGGCTGCCGGGTCTGCCGGGCCAGTTCCGCCACCCCTGCATTCCCATTGTAATTATTCTTACTTGTTTTCTTGTGAGGACATTCCGGTGCAATGTGACCTGGCATTCCACAAATAAAACATAGCACTTCATTGGTCTGCTTGTTGTCTCTTGTAGGGTTCTGTTGACCTTGTCTATCCCGGAACCAGCATTCAGAGGTTTTATGTCCCACACGGTTGCAGATTGTACAGTATGATGGTTTCTTGTTGTCATGTCTGCCATAATCTACTCTATGTTTTCTCTCTGGCTTGTACTCTGCACCATCAACACACTTAGCGATGGCAATAAGGTCATCCAGCGTCACTGGTTTCCCTGAGTCAACCAGTGGTCTGTGGATTGGAGGTAAATCATTTCTGAGCAGACCTGTGATCATGCAAATATTGCACTCGGCCGGCGTTTTACATCCAGCAAATAATCTATTTCCGAGAGGTCATAAAGATATTTGATATACTCAACATTTGATTTGCCACCTTTTCCCTGTGCAAACAATCTAGACCAAGTTTCTTGAATTGAATATCCTTCAAGCTCTAGTAGACGAGATTTTAGGTCATAGAAAGAAGACCCATCTTCTACGATTGATGTCACTTTAGCTAGACTATGCGTTGGTAATTTTTTCGCCAAGACTTTCTTCCATTGGTTAACAGGTACTTTGATGGAATCCATTGAATGAATGAAGGAGGACAGGTATGCCGATATGTCTTGTCCATCCCGAAAGCGTGGAAATTCACTAATTTTCTTTTCCTGCTTATCGTCTTGCCTCTCTTCCTGCTTGCTTTTCTGCAAAGCCACCAGCATCTCATGCTGTTCCTTTCTGGCTGCTTTAGCTTCTTCCCGAGCTCGATTGGCTTCTCTCGATATTGTAAAGGAGGCTGTCAGTGCGCCCAGCATTTGCATTAGCATAGCTGTAGTCGGGTCCATATCCCTTATTTGTTCCCTAGTGAACGAATTAAATTGAGCTGTTGCAGCCTGAGCTTTAGCTTGTTCCTGGTGTTGAGCGGTTAGCTCATCAGGATCCTCGTAGTATTCTTCAGATAACATGTCCAGGCGAAGTTTCTGACTTTAATATATACGGCTTATCGGGCATCCACGTTGGGCAATGTGGACGGCTTCCGTGGTCAAGAAGGATGACTTGTCGGAACTCGTCGAATCCGTCGGGACAGTCCTCAAACACTCGACTGATTTGCCTGAGCCGGTCGATCTCGTGAAGGTTACTGTTCTGGTTGTAACGTTCGATGGTGATGTGGGGCTTGGCCGCGTCCCAATCCGGAGATGAAAGATTTGACCACCGCTGCCTCCAAGGTTGTGGGGCTTGGTCTTGCCTGGGCTTAACCGATTCCCTCACTGGTAGAGTCACTGCCACCAGAGCTCTGGCCAGACTAACGACAACCCTTCTCCCACCCTTCCCAAAGAGGTTGGATTAATAAAAGGTTGTATTGCAATCAAAACAGCACAAATGGTCAAAGCACAGAACTGGAAAATGATGAAAATCTTATATGTATTTATTTATAGACAAAATTGACTCTTCAATGATTCAATGGCAAGTGTTAAATGATTCAATGCAGGTGTTAAATGATTCAATAACGTGGTTTGTGTGAAGTGAACTAATTAGCTAGGTCCATGTTACTTTGTGTGTTTATTCTTCTGCCTTTCTGTCTCCACCTTCTTTCTTCTTTATGTGTGTTGGGGCCTCTCCTACACTTTGGAAACTTTTTCTAATGGTTTAAGAAAGGAAGAAAAAGTCAAAATTACACTTAAGCGTATTTTTTATTGATAATTCTATCAGGCATTTTAAGAGTGTCCCCTTATTTAGAAATCTGAAAATCCCAGGTGCTTCCAGTACATTTTCCCCCTCCAAACATTATCTCAGTTGCAACTATTAGATCATTGAATGATTATTATCTATCTACCGATGATGGGCTTGAAGAGTTGAAGATATACTTCACATATAACGGATGTCAGGATTCCTCTTATTTACTTTAATATGCAATTTACAGTATAAGGTTACTAATGAATACCTCAAAGCTCAATAGAGATTGTTGGTATTTTCTCATCAGTACTACACTTCTATAAAGAGATAACTATTTATATAACATTAACATTTGGATAATATATTGAGATAACATAAATTTTAATTCTTTGTGTGTCAATAAACTGGGCCAATTAGGAATTGTTTAAAAGTAGGCGGACTAAAATATGATTTAGTACAGAAAGATAGATTCCTACACCTGACTCTGATAAAGTGTGAGTAGAATGTCATATATTATATATTTTTATATATGAAATGGGATTGTATATTTTTAAATATATGCTATTATTTAGACAAAAGGTCCACCTGACACTCAGCAAGTAAATATTGTAAAAGTTCAGGAGTTATGGGAAACAGAAATGAGATATTTTAACAACATTAATTATCAGGTGAGCATTTGTAAATGATCCAAATGATCGTGATGGTCATACCTGGCTTAGGCACTACTACTAATGGGGAAATAACATGAATTAGTGATGTCATATTACTCTCTAGAGAATAAAATAGAAGGAACTCCAATGCAGAATATATACTTCTATGCTGAGACACTTGCTAGATAGTCCCAATCATTTGGATCGGTACTATCTAGCAAGTGGAAGCGCTGGTCAACAGGTTGTTGCACCACACGTCTTCCCGTGTCAATAAACTTAATGAGGGTTGTAAGGCCTCGTGTATTTTTTAACTATCCAGATCCTCTGTATACGTGTCTTGCCTTCAAGACACGTTCTAGCTAGTTTCAATTACCCTGAACTAGACAGAAATAACTGAACTAATATTGTAAGAAAGATCCAAGTCGGATATAACAGTAAGTAACTGCAACGATTGATAGATAGATATATGACAAAACTAAAACACTAAGAATGAATTTAAAAGAGTGAACATGACAACTAACAAATAAAATGCTGATCTTCGACGAACATCGCCGAAGATCGACGATGGTGTAAATGTACTGAACATGACAAAATGTTAACGAGTAAGACGGTTAAAGAGGAAAAGTTATTGTTGAGGCGTTAAAGCCTGAACATCCTCCAGGGCCAGCGAAGTATTGTTGCCTTCAAGTAAAGGTACTAGCTTTGGACAGCCCTTTTGAATGTTCCCTTTGCAGTCTTGACAGTAGCCACTCTAACCAATCCATCAACACCTGGATGAACCATTATACGAGCTCAAGGCCAAGATCAGATAAAAAAGTCTGAATCTTTGATAAGCACAATATTTCCAACCTGCAATGAACAATGAGGATGCTTCCACTTCCTATATACTTGTAAGCTAGTAATATATTCTTTGCTTCACCTTTCAGGTCTGATGAGAGCCATTGCTGTAGGTTCCAGCGAGTGAGATAACTGAGCTTTCAATTAGATAATCAGAAGTGGGTATAGACTTTAGAGCAAAAATAGCCTGGAGTAATACAGCTTTTGTAGCCATTGTGAGGAAAGTGCTGTTTTAAAACACAACAAAAAATTAGAAGGAATTGCTTTTCTTGTACTCAAATTTCATCACATGGTACTGTTCAATCTACCATGTGATAGATTTTTGATTTGCATAATGACCTTTTTTGTTTATATCTATTATGAACAGTTCAATAAATATAAATTTGTTTTAAGATTAAAAATAATATAATTAGCGACCTTCAATTACCTATGTAAAGCACAGTAATAGATGCTTCCCATAATTATTCAACATCACTGCAATATTTTATTATATTTATTGCAAAAGCAACAAAAATTTATATGGAAACAGCTTTGATGCTAAGGTTCTTGACATGCAAAAAGGTTAGCATGTAGCTTACAATATAAGTAAGTTTCCTTCTCTGAAGTACATACAACATTGATTCTAAAACAGGACAGTCAATAGGAAAATTATTTAAGTGAAAGAGTAAAGGAAAAAAAAACAATCAATGAATGCATGACAGCAATTATGGATTTATAAGTTCACTAATTTATTTTGTCTCAGCATAGAAGTATATATCCTGCATTGGAGTTCCTTCTATTCTATTCTCTAGAGAGTAAACATCACCAATTCACGTTCTTTCCCCACCAGTAGTAGTGCCTAAGCCAGGTATGACCGTCACCTACAAATCAGCATCAATAGCTAGTAGTACCTACTAAGCCAGGCATAACCTTCACCTACAAATCAACATCAATAGCTAGTAGTACCTACTATGCCAGGCATGACCTTCACCTACAAATCAACATCAATAGTAGTACCTACTAAACCAGGTATGACCTTCACCTATGTACAAATCAACATCAATAGTAGTACCTACTAAACCAGGTATGACCTTCACCTACAAATCAACATCAATAGTAGTACCTAAGCCAGGTATGACCTTCACCTACAAATCAACATCAATGGTTGTACCTACTAAACCAGGTATGACTTTCACCTACAAATCAACATCAATGGTAGTACCTACTAAACCAGGTATGACTTTCACCTACAAATCAAGGCTTGAGCAAAGAGTGAAAGAACATCAGGATGCTTGTAAAAGAGGTGGTGAGGGTTAATTATAGCTTGACAAGCTTGGACCTAGTAACTTTATATATTTTTATTTCAAGAACTAAAGAATATAGAATGAATCTGCCTAATGTGTTTCAGGTGATTTTTTTTTCCTTTCGACTATTTTGAGAGCTCAATAGTTATTTTTTAAATATTTATTTTAATACAAAAGAGTATTTTAATATGTCTTAAATCCAATATTTATGTATTTGACTTCAACCCTAAAACATAGTAGCTGACAAAAAGTAAGACCCTTACCTATAATCATCTTACCCCAAAAATATCACCTGCTAAACTTTTGCAAGAACCCTCAGTTTTCCTTATTTTTACACTTCTGAACCGAACTATGTACAATTTATATTTCAGTAAATTTTAAATATTATTGGTTATGTTTTCTTTTCCTATAGTTTCAGCAGCTTATGGAGACAATTAGATCTCTCTACAAACCAACTATTCAGTTACAAAATGTATTGTCATTAACAATTCATCAAAATCATATAAGATGCAGACTTGTGGATGTTATTATTAATAGTGCACCTCGAGCTACAGTAAATAAAGATTGCATGAATGGTAAGTCAGTTGTACTAGTTGTAAAAAAAAAAACTTTCATAAATATTGGGGGGGAAACATTTAAGGTTACTCTAAACAATATGGAAACAAGGAATTTTGAAGCCAAAATGTTTGAAAGATGACCATTACAATACTTGCCCAAATTGAGAATGGTGATTCTATACCCCTAAGTCACTGCCTTGGCATTTTTTGACTTTAAAAGTTCAGAACATGCCATTTGTCGACTTCGGCAGTCATGAAAGTTGTCAAACACATGGGACTTAGTTTGACTTCTGTCTTTCTTGATCCCCAAGTTTTTTTGAGAAATCCTAAATAATTTTTACATTTTTAATAGTTTCTTTTTTTCTTTTTTTTCAATTTTACTTTCTTTTTTTAAGTTCATTTATTTAAGGAAGTTGTTCTAGGGTTGTAGAATCACCATTCTCAATTTGGGCAAGTTTTTCAATGCTCATCTTTTGAATAACAATTTGGCTTTAAAATTTTTTATTTCCATAATTTTTTTAGAGCAACCCTAAATTTATTTTCAACATTTATGAAATTTTGTTGTTGTTTTTAACTAGTTTCCCACTATTTTTTTTTACAATATTTGCTTGTCATTCCTGACCACTTTTCAACATTGCAGGGCCGTAACTAGCATTGAGGCAGAGGAGGCCACTGCCTCCTCAAATATATCAGCCTGGTCAATGAATCCCTTCTTCTCAATAAGCAAATTAAAATCAATTCAAAGTATTTAGAATAGACCAACTCTTGCATTTGTCACTAACTTGCTAAATTAAGAAAATAAACTGTGAGGGACAAATTAGGAGTGACTCCATATCACAGCCTACATAGATATGATCGCCATCAAAATATGTGACCGTCTATAGGAAAACCAGGCACAACGCGGCACCCTTCGAAAAATTTTTTTTTGCACTTAAGGAGTTGTCGGCGTCCAGATATTGAGCTCTCCAAGTTTTATCGTCGTAGCTTAAGTCGTTCCCGCTATAATAGACCTAACTGTTCCCTTCCGTCAGCTTAAAACAATACATTTTTAAGAAATCGATCAATCTTTTCTCGATATTACGCACGCCGCGTTGTGCCCGGTTTTCCCTTAGACGGTCACATATTATGTTGACAATTTTTTACCCACTTGAACCCCTTGCGCGCCTCAGAAATTTGGAGAGAGCTTGGAGGGAGACTGGAAAATGCTGGAAGGAAACTAATAAATTAGACTAACTAAGTTGCGCTTAACCATGTCTGTCACACTCTGATTTTGAAGATTACTGACAATTAACTGTTTATTTAGTTATGAACTTACTTAAAACGACAATTTTAGACCTTTTATTATACTACTTTTTTGAATTTTGGACTGATTTTATAAAAAAAAGCAGGCTGTTAGCTTCGCGTAGGTTCAAGCTTTACTAGGTAACACCCATTATTGTCATGTCGCAATCAAGTGAGCAAATAATTCCTTTCTGCCGACGGTAAATTTTGCTTTGTGTTTAAAAGTTAATGAGTACTGGAGGAGTTTTGCATTGAAACTAAATACTGGTGAGAGTCTCGTGCATGTTTAGTATTTCTTTTAAGGGTGGCCGCACACCGCCCATGCAATTTTTTGTTGATGGTTGGTGTGCACGATTATTACTATTATAAACTTACAGGGGCTTCTCCACTATAACACAAGGATAAAGTACCTGCCAAAGGCACCACACTAATTTTGGAGTGAATCTGGAGGAAATGTCGAGGCCCGATTATAAAACTTTTTAACCGATTATCGCCGAATTACGCGTTTCCGCATAAAGCACGAGTGTGCTTCGCAGTGCGGGTTACGCATTTTTGCGTAACCGCCATAGTACCCGCTTCAATTAGCTACCAGCAGCAATCGCAAGTGTTTCAAGAGCTCCCACAACGCCGTAGTGATTCTCCTGTGAGGTAAGTGTAAGGGAAACAAGATCTTAATGACCCTTACCATAGAATTTTTTAAAATTATTTGTAGATTGAAATTGTAGCACTATTTGTGAATAAAGAAAATCAAAGTTACAAAAAAAAAAAAAAATGCATAGCTATAACTAATAGACAAAAATATTTATCAATTAATATGATATAAAGTTGTCAATAAAATTTAAAGACTGCCAAGAAGTCTTCATAGAGGGCAGTGATGAAGAATTTTATGATCTCAAAGAAATAGAGATAGAATAAGGCAGAAGACTTCTCAGGTGTAGAGGTCCGTGGCCAAGAAGTCTTCATGGAGGGCAGCAATGAAGAATTTGATGACCTGGAAGAAATAAAGGTTGAAAAAGGCAAGCTAATTTAGCTTCGTTTGTTCATACACAGAGGGTTATATAGATTTTGAACAACACTAACCACAAAAAGGTCAAGTTATTATTGCATGAGGATACAGACTTTCTTCCTCCCAGTTCTCCCCTACTTGAAGGTGCCCATAAAATGGATTTCTTAGGAGAAAGTTTCTCAGGTATGAAAAGAAGGATGTGCAATCTATGTCAAGAACAGTAACAACAGACACATCATGGTACGGTACAGTGGTGAATATGGGGTGTGGCTTTGTCACAATGAAGTTCAATAGGACTGCTTCATAGTATTATCAGAAAAAAATCCTAGAATTGCAAACACAGTAGTCTATATAATTGCTTGTTATGTTATATATTATATTATCCTAGTATATGGCTCCCACAAAAAAAAATAAACAGCCAAAATTAATAGTTGCTGAATTATTTCAAAGCAAACGGCTAGTGAACATTTAAAACAACAATATATAGCTACATGTATGAAACATGAGGTCTTAGCCTAAACTTTACAATACTGATGCTAACAATGGTATACTTACCTTGAAGCTTGTAGTTTCCAATGAGTGCGCACTCCGTACGCTTCAAATGCCTAGAAACTAAACAAAACTTAGCCCGTGGGTAGAGGAGGGCTTTAGCTTCAATCTGTTAATACATCGCCGTCGGTTACTTCGAAGCGTATTGCCTCTAGACAAGAAAAAGCTCAGGCGTTTAAGCCTCGAGGTGACGGTCACGATTTCTTGTAAACAATTTTTTTTATTAAAAAAAAAAAGTAATATCACAAAGGCAAAGCAAGAAAAGGTACAAAACAAAAATGGTAGCTGCTTTAGTATCAGGCAGTTGAACCAAACCAGACACTCCTCATAGATTTGATAGTTGTCGTTGGTCCATCTGATAGACAATGACAAAATAAATGGGGCTACACCACCCCATCTCGGGAAGGAGGGAGGGTGGGGAACCGGTGGAGCCATAACGTAGAGTTCCCGCGCCAAAGTGAAATGGCTAGGCTGTGAAAGAGGTGCCTGGTGGTGGATGGAAGATCTATACCATAGCCACGGTCAGAAATAGCTCTACAAATGTCTTTGACGGTGGTTATGGTGTCATGAGAGTCTCTGCAACTACAGGGATGCACTCAATGCCAGCGGAACGACATGAAGGGAGGTTGGAGGCCAGTTTCCGCTGGATTCCCACTTGGAGGGCATGACCTGGGGTGAAAGCAGCCTCAGCGACCAGCTGCTCCTGGAGAGGGCTGATTACGTGTATGTCGAGGGCCGCAGGTCGACCAGAGGTCCAATGAGGGAGGTAGACGTCGGCTGGACGGGTTTGGGAGCTGGCAGGTCTTCCTTTGTAGGTCCGAGGGCAGCGCTCTGTGCAGCGTTGAATATGACGTCACGAACAGAGTTGTGACGAGTATTCCTGTCACTACTACCACCACACCCGACCTGATGGTCTCCAAAGATGTCAGCAGAGCACTGGTATTCGGGGCAGGAGTATGGGATGCTGTGAAGAGGGACACCAATCCAATAACTTATACAACATCGAAATTCACGATCATGCAGATGGAGGCGACCCAAGGAGGTGGAGGGGATCACATTAAGCCAATCTCCAGCGTGAGGAAGGCTAGAGGAGCGTGATAGAGCACGCGAGCAGGTGGTGGGAGCAGAAACCAGCAGCTGTTGGAAAGTAGCTTCATCAATGGCATGAGAGAGTCTCCTCTGATGGAGTGGAACATCTATGTCACAAGGTACCCGGCAGTCAGAGCGAGCGGCAGCAGAAGCTAAGGCTGGTACTACCGATTCCGGGAGGATGCCGGGACTTGGGGAAAGGCCAAGGATCTGTTCAACCAGTGGCCCAGCCTGGGAGCAAGAGGCGAGGAAAGCAGCTGGAGCATGGAGAGAGGCACAGCGCAAGTTGAGGCCACCACGGCTACTTGGAAGAGTTGGCTTGAGCCAGGACCAGTCAGACATGGGACCCCCGCGGATGGACTCCAGGTTTCGCGAATGGCAAGGTCAAAAGCCGCAGTGGGGTTATGGAGGTGACTGGGGGGCAGGCTCGCAAAATAAAAGATATCTTTGGGAGGGCTAAGCAGGAACGGAGAAGAGTGCACTCGAGCTGAGCGTCCTTTAAGTCACTCAGAGCATGAAGGGAGGCTTTATCTGGATCCTGTTGAGAAAGACCTCATCATAGAAGTCAGGGGGTCCGACTGGGCAGCCAAGGAGGGAAAAGCCGCGCAGGGTGATTGGGATATCAGGGGGGAAGGTTGAAAGGCACAAGTCTGCCTCCTCTGGGACGAATAGGAGTGATTTGCTCCGGTTCAGGAACAGGCCTAGAGAGGGACCTTCCCACTCGACGAAAGCGAGGGCAGAGGCAAGAGCGTCCAGGGAGCCCATCAAAGTGCCATTGTCGAGGTACCACACATTTAGTCTAAGGGTAGGTACTTCTGAATGTAGCTTCTCAATCAAGGAATGGAGAGTAAGGGCGAAGCCTAAAGGACCCAGGGGATCTCCTTGTTGTACTCCACAGCAGCTGCGGATAGAGTACTCGTCGAGGTTGAGCAGGGGCTGGCAGGAGTAGCAAGACTCCATCCAAGCAGATAAGTTAGGGATGCGGTTCCGAAATTCCCTGAACATGGCCTCCCGGTTGATGCAATTGAAGGCGTTGGAAAAGTCCAGGAAGAGGCCCCAAGGTTTGTTGGATGTGGAAGAGAGCAAGTGGGAGGTGGCGTGGATTATTGCTTCACAGCCACCCTTGACCCCAAACGCGCACGTAATCGCGAATTTAATTTTAGGCGTTAATCGGTTAAAGCAGTGCAGTAAGTTGGAGATCCGTAATTTGGTGCACTACTAGCCAAGCCGATACTCTACTGCAAGACAACGAGTTTTTTTTCATTTCATATTTTTCTTTTTATAAGATATTGAAAATTTCAAGGTATGGTTAGTTCAATTTGTGAAGTCTATCCATGTGTAAAAAAATTGTTGTTCTCATTATTAGATTCCAAGAAAAACTGATATAAAATTTGGAACTTCTATTCCATTCGCAATTCCCCATCACTACTAGTACGTGAACAGTTTTTGTGCATTTGTTCTATAAAGAGCCCACCAATATCAAGAGTACACAAACATAAATGCAACAATATTGAAGCACCAAAGGTGCGAACCCTCAGCACTACAATACACTAGCTCGCTATTTCAAAATCATCTCAACCAAAAGAATAATTTATTGGCTATTCTTATCATGTACCAATATAACTCGAACAATGAAAATGGTAGATATAAAAATAGAACAATAAAACAGGCCAGAGACACTTACCAGTATATATTTTCAACGCACGACTCCGATTTCAGCACTCAGTTAACTTTGCTTGCACAAACAAAATATTGCAGGCACAGCAAGAAATTAATTGCTCACATGAATACAACATGATAATAGGGGGCATAATACCCACAAAGTCCAGCACCAACACGGAACTAACAGCTTCACGTTTCTCAAAAACCAGTCTGAAATTTTAAAAAGTAGCACAATAAAAGATTTTAAATCGTCTTTCTGAGTAAGTTCATACCTAAACCAAAGGTTATTTGTCAGTAATCTCCAAAATCAGAGTGTGACAGACAGACAGACAGACAAACAGACAGATAGACAGACAGACAAAATGACTACTATAACCCTCTTATGCATGCGTGCTGAGGGTTAACAAGAAAGTCAGAAGAGAGGGAAGTTTCTTGGAAATGGCCCGCGGTGAAGGTTTTAGAGCTGTGCAGCTTGGGAAGTCTTCGTTACTCAGAAATGGAGCCTGCTGGATCCATCTGCTTGAGCTCAGATGCGCAGAGCCTGGAGAACGGCTACTGGAGGAGAGGCAGTCAGGTGCAACTTGCCGGGTGAGCTCAGATGAGGACTACAATATGGAGTGTTGCTATAAATGGCTATGAGACAACCTGAAGCTAAAGACACCACAACTTTGCAAAGTATACTTCTGCTGCTACTTCGCGATTGTTCCTGCTCATGTATTATCAAATGGTGGGATATTGGCGGGGAATAAATAATGTCCGGATCTGCGGGTAGTGCACGTTGCTATGTGCGGCCACCCTAAAGACAGCAATTAACTACATCCACCATTTTTGTTGCTTGAGTCATATTGATTCCCGATTAGAAATAGCCAAATACATAATTTTTTCAGTCCAAGAAGTGATTTTGTTATAGCTAGCTAGTGTATTACCACTGATGGCTTGCACCTTTGATGCTTCATTTATTAAAATAGGTGTGGCTCTAAATCTGGGCATGATTAGTAACCAAAGAATTATTGCCTCCTCTCTTCTTAATTTCTAGTTGTGGCCCTGCGTTCACATTGCCTTTATCCACAACAGCTCTAAAAAAATGATTAAACATTTACTTCTGAAACGATTTATGCCAAGCATTTACTGTTTTCTCCAATGGCCGCCACAGAAAGACATAGCAATTCACACTACTATTTTTTTCTCCCTCACTACTATTGAACACGTCAGCAATAATGAAAGAAGGCGTGGCACTCGTTCAGCCGCACGCGAGCTGCTCAATGGCGTCAAAACTCGGCAGGCTAGAATGCTTCTTCGTGAAACAACTGTATGATTGAGTCACGTAAGGAAGAAAACCGAAGAGTTGTGAACCTAGGTCGGAAAAAAGCGCTACTGATTTATGCTATTAGTAGCCCCAGGAATGCTTACAGTTTTCTTCTAGGCTGCTGTGGGAGATTAGAGTTCCCAGGAGCTTCTTGACCTTCTGGCTAAGGAAGGCTAGAATAAGTTCCCCAGAATCGAGATTAATCTGTTCTAGGCAGGTCGCTGCCACCAGGAGTTAAGCTTCCCTGAGCCCGAGAGAGGTTAATTCTTGGTTCAGTTAGTGTCGTAGGTTAATATGAGATACAGCAAAAACTCTCAGAATGATACTTAGCCTCACAAATGAATAAGGGTGCATGAGGAAAAAAAACACATAAATAAACTAGTTAATTAAATAATTACATAATTGGTGAATGTAAAGTAAGTAATGATAATATAATTGATAAATAGAAGAGTAGATAATTAAATAATTAATGAGGAAGGACATGGGAAGTACATCAGAGTCAATGTATGGGTGGAGACTTAAACAGTTAATTAATGTTGGTGTCCATTACACCACAGCTGCTTCAAGGAAAATAAGAAGAAGTTGATGATATGGAGAAATTCTACTTTTTGAAATTTTTATAACTTGGGTTTTTTGCACTCTGTGAATTAGAAGTTGAATATATAACATCCACAGAGACTCCAAAAGACAACTAATCACTGTTTTTTGACTGAAACCAGATATAATGTGAAGTGAATTTTGTATTAGAGAAAGGGTGGTCAACCCTTAATAGAGAGTGCTACTGCACTCTCTGATAATTTTAAGTGGAATGTAAGATGTCATGTGCAAACAGTAGATTTTCATCAGTACTTTTGCATATTCACAATTGGCAAATGATATCAATGAGAGTAAGTAATTCTCAGGTTTTAAGACTTTTACTATTTGGCGAGCGAGCGAGACACTATCAGGGGTAATTCAATTGAAAATCAGGGATATTTGTTTATATGTGGATGTACGTATGTCACTTGTACTTTGACCTTCGCATATTTTTGTGTTTGCTTGGTGGTCCACCCCGTCCCAAACTTCACTAAACAGAATCTTCCAGTATATCGATGATCATTACCCCTATCAGTGTGGAAATTGAATTGTTTATCATTTTTTAATTATTTTACGGGTGCAGTTAAAACTTGAAAACCTACCAGAGTTCCATATCTATTCGGGTTAGTGGCGTTGGTAATTCAGTGTGCTCTCTGTCATATTTATAACCCGTACACAACAGTATTTACTTGAAAATTTATTGTCAACTAGACTAACCACGTAGGTTGGTAAGTCCAGTTGTGTGAAAGTATTGTGAGTTACAGCTTCTACTTAGCTAAAGAATATCGAAGGTTTAAATAACATGTATTGTGGCTGTTGTTTTTTTTTCAATTCAAACGGTTGTGGCGAGTGGTTACTATGGCATTGAAATACCTTTACCGATTTAAAAACTCGACATTATTTTTAGTAGCTTTGAGTGTTACAAGTTAAAATCAATCATATTATAATAATAGTGTAGTTTTAGGCTCGCTCGCCATTTGTGCTCATGCACATCACTAGTAGTTGAGAAAAATTTCCTATTATTATAATTATTTCAGCCAAGAATGACTGAATCATAACATGACGCATACAAATTTTCTTTTTATCGGTTAATTATATCAGCATGGCCAGAAGATTAACAACTGATATACCGATAATGAAAAACTCAGCCGATTACCAATAGACTGATACATTATTGGTACATCTCTAACCACTATGTATATATATATAACATAGCTATATATATATAACATAGCTAGTTACATATCAAAAATCTGATTGATCTGTTACATGAATTTATTCAAGTAGAATCATGCTCTGCAGCATTCAAAAATCAAGTAAGTAGATATTTGAATTCAAGCCTAAACGGTAAAGGGAAGGGGAGACAGGAAACTTTTAGTCTTGGAGAGCATACAAACCAGCCAGTTCTTCCTTTATCCCAATAGAAAGTTTGGACTGAAATCACCATTTTTAATTTTTTCAGTCCTCATGGTACACAAGATGGCCATGGATTCGTTATGACCAAGCAAATTACGGTGTCTTCTGCTTCACTTGCTTAAACGCCAAAGGAACAGGAATGTTAAAAGCATGTGCTAGTAAGAGTGAAGAAGTTTTTGTCTCGAGGATACATAAACTGGAAAGACGTAAGTGGGAAATATGGTGGGTTTTTAATGAACAAAAACAGTAGAGTATATGATTATTATACTCTTTGGTAAAAACAGTTTTCAAGTAGGTATCTCTTCTACCTCAGCAGAACTGGTATATAGTACTGTCCTATGTCTCCATGGTGAAATTTTCAGTACATCTGTAGTTGCTGATTCTCCTGATCATACACATTTTGTCATGAAACTTAAGTCTCACTTTCGGTCTATTCATCCTCAATCACTATGAGTTTCTTCACTTGCCAGCTGTAACTCTGCAGAGTTGGTCACAGCTACTCATGTTTTTATTTGTCAGGATGGCATCTACAACCTCTATGTGAGGGTCCTTTCTCTGTTGTCAAACACTACAAATTTTTTACTCTCTTTATGAAAGGTTGGACTGACTCTGTCTCAATAGATTGACTCAATCTTGCACGCCTCTATAACAATGTATCCACCACTAATCTACTCCATCCACCACCTTATCTATTATATCACCCATGTATGCTCCACCCATTGCCAACTTTCCTTGCACAACCAAATCTGGACGTTGTATTAATTTTCCCCATCATCTCACTGGGAGGAGTAATATAGTGAATTTCAAGGATGGATGGGCACTTATGTTTACTTTATGTTTCCATTTACACTTTCATTCACACATTCCATTACACAATCATCTCACACAGACATCAAACCAGCAAGTTGCTTTGATTCAGTTGGTCAGTATTATTTTCATTTTACTGAAAATACCATCCTTGTTATATAAATAAATTTAAAACTTTTAACTTAAATTAGTAGTAGGTATAGTTTAGTAAAGTATTAATTCACAAACCAGTGTTTCAAATCTGACAAGTATTCTTCAGTGATGATGTTATGTTCAAAAGATGGCCACTTGGTGAGCAATGTATCAATTTTCTAAACCACCTCAACCAGCAAAAACCATCAGCACAATTTACAATAGAGAAAGAAAATGAAAATAAATTATTTTCCTTAATGTAGAGATTATGGAATCCGAACCTGAATTTATCACCAAATTCACAGAAAATTAACACACACAAACTGATTAGAGTATAGCTAGTCAGGTAAGAGCTGTTACCATAAGGGATGGCTTTGGTTAAGACAGTTTGTTATAGTTAGTGGTCTAGTGCATAAAGAATACTATTTTTGACCGTCATAGATAGCATGTGACAGAATGACCTTTTTTTTTTTGGCCTAGTAAGTGCTACCAATATTTCTCTAGCCTAGTTCATGCATAATATGAAGATGATGATGAACATTAGTAAACATGCGATCTTTGGAAATATATAATGTTTTATTTTTGTAAGTCCATCCTAGGGTAATTAGTCAACCCTAAATAGAAAAGTGCTACCACACTCTCTGATGTAATATAAGACTATTGATCATATATGCTCAATGTACAATATATTCCATGCTAGATTTCTTCACAATAGTATTTTTAGGTCATGACCCATGAGATATCTCAATATCACACAGATGTTATTAAGTGGTGAATTGCACAAGTTTAATACCCTCAAATACACTGGTAGCATAGCAACTGCCTAATTGGCCAGAAAGTGAAAACTAAAGTACACTGAAACTTTATATAGTAGAGATTTTAGTCTACAAAGTATGAAGACACTCGGTTTAAATTTACTATTTTTCTGGCTTAAAAGTAAAGGTCACGTTTATAATTCAAAATACCAAGCTATACTTGAGGGAGTGTGACTTCATGCTAAGATAAGTGCTAGGTCACTGACACAAACTTTGGCAATGTCCAAAATATCTAATCGTTTGTCTCTCTCAGTATGTAGCTGTGGTGTAAGTAATGTATGTCTGAGTAATTCTGACTAGAGGTTCAAAATATTAGGAGTCACATGCCCCCAGTGCCTCCCCAGATCCTGTATGTTTATATTGTGCAAGTCCAGAAGTAAATAAACATTCGACATACTCTTTATATCTCATCCATGATTAAATGGTTATCCATTAAATTTGATTGCAGCCCACAGAACGAGAATGAAAAATGGATGTTCACCAAATGCAGTAAGTAATTATATACTCTAATTAGGTGTTATAGTAACTTGAATTTAAAAAGATTAACATTATGTATGTGTGTGTGAAGTCTATAGTCACTACAAATGAAATGACTTCTTTACTTTGTATTTGGTGAGGGAGCAAAGTGAGAGAGGTACTGTACAGGGGTAACAAATGAGAATCGGGGATATATGTTTGTATATGTTTGAATGTATGTATGTCATTTTGACCCTTGCATTTTTTTTTTGTTAGTTTGGTGGCCAAACCCGGTCAAAACTTCACTAAACAGAATCCTCTGGTTAATCATTTTTACCCATATCATCCAAGTAAATTGAATTATTCACCACTTTGAATTCTTTTGTAACTGCAATCAGTAACCTTACCGGAATTTATTTTCTATTCGAATTAGTGGCGGGTGATAAGTTAATACGCTATTTGTCATAGTTGTTTGCCCTATGCAACAGAGTTGTTCTTGCTTGATAATCCATTGTCCAATAGTCTGACCACAAAGGTAAGTATTGTGTTGGTATCTCCAGTGAACAAGTGTGTGTGAAAGTTTGTTGCGTTACAGCTACTGCTTAGCTAAAGAATAGCACGAAGTGAGCATTTTAGTAACAAATATCTACCTTTACACCATAAAACAAGCATCAAAATGTTAACATTGGACAATTTAAGTCCCATTAATGTGCCAGAATTAATTTTTTCGACTTATTTTTCAGAAAAAGCTAGTTATTTTTGGGGGGAGTACGATTGTAAGCAATTGTTAGTAATGCCTCCCTGTTAGGGAGGAGACAAGAGAACCGAGAACATAGAAACTGTGTGTGTGTATATATATCACAAATTACTTATATTTGATTATTAGCAGTGTTGTGTGTGTTGCGTGCCATTTCATGAACTTGCAATGTTGGAATTACTAATTGGAATTACCTTGTATCATCAATAATATATGCGTGTTTGCTTTTGTAATAATTTACGTGTGTGTGTGGTGGTCTAAGTATAAGGACCGGCGCACACACATTCTTTTTTTGCCATTTTACTCGAGACAAATTCTGTCAACAAGCTACCAAAATGAATTTGTATATTATTACGATATATGTTAATTTTGTCAAATGAGTACCAATCATACTTATTAACCAATCATACCTTGTCAAGCAAAAAAATTTAAGTCAGACAGAATCTTAAAAAAAAATCAGTCTTTATCCAATTTATCATTCTTAACTTGTTGAGATAGACATTTTGCTACAGTGAATGTAGTATAGGGGAAAGTCTTCATCTTCAAAATTTGTTTTGTGCAAACTCACATTAGTCATGGACTAATACCATATTGCGTTGAAAAACCGTTATAAGGAAAACATAATTAGCACTGCTCATTGAAGCTCCCTTCCTTAATTGCTCTCAGATTGCTATACACGCATTAGCATAAGGCCACCTACAGGGAGTACTGAAATCGTACAATCGATTTCTTTGCATGATCTTGTTTGGAAACAAAATCCTGAGGCTAATGAGCCTGAAGTGGCAAAAACGGTTATCCAGTACACATTGAGGAAATCATTTTCTTCCTGACTTTTTAATCGGCTGCAACAAAAATATTGTGCTTGTGCAAGAGTGATTAAACAAATTGATATTATATCTAAAAAGTGTAGTGGCCATGGCCTCTACTGGTCCTATGCCTATGTATTTAGTTTCACTTTTTAACTCAGCAACACTAGAACCCTCTCTATGTATTGGCAACAGCAAATCCTCACCTCCAGCTCTGCCCTCTTGCACCAGCTCTAAGTTAACCAACTTCATGGTTGTACCAGAAAAACACTTGAACTGATGCAAAGGTTTAGTATGTTGACCATTCCTATTAGAGGGTACTGCTGTGGGTGAGTCCACACTCACTATAGCTACTTCTACTGTGGCTTATGATACAACCCTTAATAGACTGATTGTGTCTCACTCAGAGGGAAGACATCTTCCTCACTCTAGATCTTATCTGAGCTGACAAATCATTAAACAACTCAACATAAATAAAATTACAGATATCAATAGTTAGAAGTGCTGCCTTCCACAATTCCATACCTGAGTAGGTAGAAGCCACTGTGGTAAAGATGTGTCCACCTTCCACCCTGGCTGTTATTCTAACAGTCCTATGTCCAGATGCACTGTGAACAAACACAGCCTTACCAATGCAAGGATCATCTGGCACAAATTTCTCTGGGACCAATCCCACTTCGGCTCCAGTGTCAAGTACGAATACAATTGGTTGACTGTTAACTGTACCAGCTATCTCATTTTTCTTTAGCATAGACTCCGCTAACTGAGGTGCAAAAGATTGAGAAACATCTATGACTGTGTTGACTACCAAGGTGGTATAATAGAGTCATTTACTTGGGTGAAGAATGTCTAGGCATGGTCCCATAGCCTTTTGCAGAACACCAACTTTGAGTGAGTATCTTAATACTTCTTGGCTTCCGAATTCAGTCCATTTCTCTATCATTCTTAATAAAACTAAACATACATTCATCTGTTGTTGAAACACCCTCTTTAATCCTTGAATCCCATCTAAAGATATCATTCACCATGCCTGCAGGATTCATAATCAAGTGTCCACATTGGGCCTGAACAAATTGTCACCAGCAGTCTTGGTTTGATATATAATGTTTGCAGCAGTTTTCTCAGTTCCATCTGCCTGGTGATCTCAACTATTTTTGACGCTTTTTTTTTTTCTGTCAGAATGTGCTCTTGCCTTGCGAGTTCCTCTTCCCATGTACTATCCAGCCTCGCCACATCTTCATCTTGCAAATCTTTGGCAGCCCTAACTTAGGTATTTCTGTTCTTCTTGCACTCATAAATCAAAGTTTGTCTGTCTTTAGCTGTGTGGTCTTTTTGCTGCATAAGCCGAGTTCTCAGCATATTTAACTCAAGATGTTTGAGGTCCATTTCTTTCTGCCAGCTATTTTCCTTTTTTTTTTGAGAAGCATAATTTGTCTATGCAATGCCTTGGGATGAAGCTCATTGACATACATAGCCAGCTTGCAAATGTGATTGCAATAGACTCAACAAGGTCCCTTGAACACCATTGCCACTAAGATGTCGGAGGGAATAAGATGCTGGCTACTTTATTTGAGGCCGATTTCAAAAATATTTTCAGTTTTTGACCCTCTTGGCAATCAAGAGTAGCGCTGCCATCACAACCATATTGTCATTTTTCACTTACTGCTACCCAAGCTTAAGTACTTGTCCACTTCCACGGTGACCCACAATTAGAATATAAAACTAAGCACAAGTAGTGAATGCTTCATGGCCAACCATAAGATACCAACACACATGGCAATAAGAAAAGCATAACTGTAGAATTGTCTGGTGAAATTTTAGCTTATGTGGGGAATTCCTCTAATATTTTCAATATTCTTGGTTGAATCAGTGAACTCAGCAAAACTTAAGTAGCTAGTTGTCTAGTTGATTGTAAGCTATAGCTGCACTCACAATGATTAGGTAAATGTTGGGTTGAGTGTTATTCAATATAACAGTAACTAATAATGAAAGACAGACTGAAAATGACTAGTGGATCATTACTTTTATAGGCACTAACTACGTAGGTAGGTCTTCTTATTATCCCATTTTTTGCTGTCTTTTATTTGTAGCTTCCGCCCCCACCTCCACCACCTCTTCCTACTACTAAATTAAATTGTCAGAATATTTCTGTAAAAAAAATAGGTGAGTTATTTACTATTATTATGATACTGTCATGTATATATATATATAAGTGTGTGGTGATTATAGCATGCAAAGTATAACTAGAAGGTGCATTCACATAAATTAGAGTGTTTCATGTTTTCTCAGGTGTTCAGCTTGGGTACTGCTCAGGTAGACACATACTAGCGGGACAAAGGGTTGGTCCTCAATGAGCAAATTCGTCCATCCTTAGATTGGTTATAACTCTTTCCATCACTAAAACATCTACTGATTTGGTAAGACTATCACCAAGTAATGCCTTGATTACTCTGCCAGTATTATGTCCTCTTTTATCACAACAATATCCCTTACCTGAAATTCCTTTTGGGTCTCCATTGTTTGCGCTTGAGTAGCCTTTGATTTCACAACTTCAAGATATCACAACTTGAACCTTCAAAATTAATGTCATTGTACTCATATTTGTATCAGTGACCCATGATGACCACAGAAACAACAAAAATGTAGCCAGAAATAAATCATAGTGAAACGTGGATGAAAATTTAGATGATATAAAAGTTTAAAATGATTTACTTAAAATAAATTGCTTCAAATAAATTCTTTCTGTTTTCTTAAAACTTCTATAATGGAGGAACAGTCTGCAGTCACATATCTACTCCATCAGGAATTAGGACATCCTGGCTCATCCACTCTTCCTGCTACACAGGCAGATTTCTGTGTTCTTTATTGTTGCAGGACAAATATAACTATCTGTTTCAGGGGTGATAGAAGTGGGTAGGGGGCAGGGGTACTGGCTCTCCTGATTTATAGCTTGTGAGGTCACAGGAGGGCACACATTGTGCAGGTTTATTACACCTTGTAAATGTATCACAATAAGCATTAAATCTCATGATGTTGATAGTCTCATGAATGTAATTTAAATTGCGAAGCCAACAGAAAGAAATTGATCACCAACTAAAGATATCAGTTGGTACTTACAGCTCTCATTATGGCTCATCAGTTGTCTTCAGGTTTTAGCGAAAATTGATGGTCCACAATTGTGAGTGAATCACTTGCACTAGGTACTCGGCATACGTTTAGAAATTGAGGATTAGTGACTTTTAAATTTGTTCTAGATGAGGTGACCAACATTACTGGCAATTATTTCTTCTCAGGTACTTCTCCTGTTAAGGAAACAAAGTGGATTTGTTACTCTATTGGAGGCTTCATCAATGAAAGAGGATCATACAGCTAGAGTTCTGATTTCACAAGTAGCTTGAGGTCATAACTCTGCTGAAGAGATCTGCAGGGCTCTTCTTTGTATTGACAATCTCCATTGTGTCAGAGGGACGAGATCTTGTAATTGTCTACCCGATTGTCTTTTAAAGTGTTTGGTGATTATGTCTGAAATCTATGCTGTGCAAACAGACGATCAATAGACATGATGTAATTGTGCTGACCATTTTTGCCTTTTATTTGATATATTGTGAAATCTAAATCTGACCAATTCGTAATGACCAAATATTCTGTAGTGCATTGTGGTGCAAAAAGTCAAAGCACACAGTGTCTGACACAATTAATCTGTTGATTTTTCTTGACATTTCAGTGAATATGAAGAGCTATATAAGTTATCATAATAAGTCTTGAATCTCCAAATCTTCTATTTCTCTTAAAGATGCACTGATACCTTGTCAAAAAAAATTAGCTTACCTTAATCCACTGAGGTCCTCTTACATCTTATCAACTCAATGTTAAGGCAGTGTCTCAGGTTGGTTGAGATTAAGTGTAGCATATCTGTAGTGTAGGTTTATCTCCACTCACCGCTTGTAGCGGTGGGGAGTTAGGCAAGCCCGATGTAAGTATCTTGGTTTGTGACTATTCTAATTAGGTAAGTCTTATAATGGGGCTCTCTCTGTCCCAAAGTATGGGCCGCCACTAGCCGGGCAGTAATCCTAAGGCTGCATAGGTAGAAGGCATAGAAATTGTACATAATATAGAAGTTTTTGAGTACCAACCTACCAGGACCCCCAAATTTTGAGCCCAATAGATATAACTTGATTGGTATATTTACACTCTGGCTATTTTTCCCATTAAGCACACTACTCAATATTTGCAACTGACTGGATAGAGTATAAAAATGTTTACATTTTTGTATACTTTTTTTAATACTTACATGCACGAATGTGTGACCAGGGATGCTTGATAAGATAGTACGATTAACAAGCACAAATAGCTGGCTGACCTCATTGCAATAGCTGACATGTGGTACCCATCCCAGGAAGAAAGAGTGGGAGGGAATTATGTTGCTAGAATGAGTGATATTTCAGCTAGGCTTCAATGGGATTCCAGATGTACTGCAAGAATGCTACATGCCTAGAAAGTGGATGCTATTATTTCTGAGGTCACTGCCACTTGAGAGCTTTGTGCACCATGAAGCTGGCTAATACTGCCACTGGGAATATATCCTTGTGAGTGTGACCTACAATGATGTCGGCACCCTTACTAAATTGGTCAAATTTCACCTTCTTCAGGTGAATCTTAACCATCTTGGGGGCCGGATGGGATGTCCACAATGAAGTCACCCCATATTGGTGAGGTGGCTGAACTGATTTGCAGTCTGAAAATGTTCTACCAACCTTAAAAACAACAACAAAAGAATGCTACATATGTCACTACCCTAATGAATACCTTTTGAGGATGAACTAATGCCTCCTGGATTCTACTGAGTACATACTGGATGTAATTGGCAGGCAAACTCCGTTCTGCACATGTTTAAGCATTATTGTTCTCCTTATCCCCATATGCATCCTATTGAAAACTTGCACCAAGGATGATTTTCTGCATGTTCAGTACCGCTAATAAATAGGAGGTCACGTTTGTGGCACTAGCCCCTAGTCAATGAGATCTGCCACAAAGCACACGACATGGGGAGTGGGTGGAGGACATTGAGAACTGATGGAAATACTTCAATGCTGCTGAGTAATTTTTCTGGGTTGAAGATGCTAGCTCATTCTGAAAATACTGTGAAACTGATGGTGTCAGATTCAGTCTGCCTGGGGAGTGCAATGAGACCTTTTGAATTTGTGTTGGAACTGGGCTGTAGTATGGTACCTTAAAACATGAAGAGGAACAGTTATGAGAAAAATCATCAGCCAAATTATTCATGCTGGTAGTGATATACTCTGCCACTAATGTGAACTTAAGGTATGCCTCAGCGAAGGCTAGGCACTTTGACATGTGCATCAAGTGTAGCACGGCTTGAGTATGAGTGGATTATAATACAACCTCTTTGTCACAGAAGCAGGTCACACAGTGCCCTGCCTAATCATGTCTCCAAATGTACAAGCCAGGATAATTGGACTGAGTTATTTGAACATGATATCGAAATCAGCAGAGAGTCTTCCCCATGATACCTGCAGCCATCAGCAATCTGAACATGCACCACACCCCAGGAGCCAGACACGTTTGACATCAATTTTACAGATGGTAGCCATTTGGTGGCTTAGAAAAAAACAGAACCATTCCAAGGCCCCACAAGTTTTCTTCACTATGCTAGGTCTGATCTGAAACCTTTATTGAGATGTATCGCTGCCATCCTACATTTACTGCCGAATGAGTGCTGTAGAAGATATATCATGTGTCCCGGCATGGGTGCTCTTTACAGGCACAGTGCGTAGCCAGACCCTTTACCAAACTGCTACGCTGGGAATGGGTCTGGGGACATGGCCATACCAAATTTGTTCTGCCGCACATATATTGCAGCGGTCAATTACCGTTAGCAAATTACTGGGAATAGCACTCCTCAACCACAAATGGAAATTCCTATACGTGTCAGCCACCCTTTCAATGCTAAGTTTATCAATCATGGGTAATTTGTGGTAGAAATTCAGTTGTAAGGGAGGTGGGACATTCACCACTTCCACATTCCTCTTGAACAAATTTGGTATAGCCACGTCTCCAGACCCTCTGAAGATCAAGCTGTTTGTGGGCTTAAAAATTACAGAAAACTTGAGATTTGTCAATTAAACCTTGAGACCTTGACAATTACTAAAACTTGAGACTCAAGGTGAACTGTAAGAGTTTGTAGGGGTGGTTGCACTTGCAAAAAAGCGTCAGTAGGGGTAGATCCTCTTATAGTCGGTGGGGGGGGGGGGGAAGAGCTAGCTCTCTTGGTTGGGAAGGCAGCCTAGAGTGAGGCAATTTGCGGTATGAACTACTGGTTATCTGACTTGGGTAGTTATACTACATAGTGAAAATGTAGGTTAGAAGATAATTCTGTATTTGTTTGATAAATTAATAGCTACTGTGTTGTTTTAGAATTAAATGGACTGAATGATGACTCTTCCTAAAGAGAAAGGAGGGGGCAGATACTTAAATTACTTCTATTTGCATGGGCTCAAGGTGGCCCAAGGCTATCACGTTGAAGAATATCACAGCCAATTGTGTTGCTGCTGGTCTTACAGACATTTTCAGTTAAACTGGGCTGGGTAGAGAATTGGTTGTTGGAGAAAAAGTTTTGTGTCCAATTCCTGTCATAGCTAGCAAGTTAGAAGATTCATGGGAGGGGTCAGTCGCAGTTATTGAGAAAATAAACAAGGTTAATTATAAGGTGCAGGAGGGGTAAAGGCGAGAGGAACAAGGTTGTACATGTGAATAATGTGAAGAAGGACAGAATTACTTGGAGCAGTGACTAATGTGACTAAAGATCGTGATTTTGTCAGTGATATAAGCACATTATCTGATGTTCAGTATGAGCATTAGGATAAGTATGACTTGGTTAAATTTTTGTCAGTTGGGGTACCCTGGGGATGTGTAATTTAGGAAATTAAGATGATGTGGAATAAATCTGGATTAATATTGCAGATGATATGGAGCCGATATTTCAGTTCCCATATAAGATTCCTATGAGACTATATGAAGGGGTTCAAGAAAAATTGTAAAGTTTGCTGAAGGATATTATTGAGTCAAGTGAGTGTGTGGTGTTTACCATTAGCTAGTGCCGGTTGTAAAGTCCAATTGCAAGTTACAACTATGTGCTGATTTTAAAAGGCTTAATTAAACGATTTTTTGTACAAGCTCATAGGGGAAAATTGAAATCTAAAATCTAATTAGATGGACTATATATCACAAAAACCTGGTAAGTAACTTACTGTCAACAGTCTCCTTAGTTTCAGTGTACTTTTGATTTAAAACACACAGTTTCTGCTGCCTAAGTGTAGCCATGTTTTCACACTGCAACAGTTAAAAGGTCATAAGTGCATATAGCCACACACACAACGAGTGGCTAAAGCTATTTAATGTTCACAACCGGTGCAGTGAACGACTGTTGCACAGTGAACAACATAGCTATTTGCATTCAATTGATTGTTGTTACACTATATAAATTGACGTCGAGACTCTCCTGTAATATTACTGCCCTACTACTCTGCTAGTTGCAGATTACAGAAGCAAGGAGTTTGCTGCAGGTAGTTTCAGGTAGGTATAAAAAAAAGTAGGGGGGCTCCAGCCCCCGGAGCCGTCCCCATGCTTCCTATGCCTATGTGGAATTGTAACCATTCCAGTGTATTCTCTTCTTTTTCAATATTACCTCCTTGTACAACTGGATGTTCATTTTAAAGAGAAAGAGTAACTATGACTGCTTTCATCTTTTAAGCGAACAAGTAACTGCTAATTCAACTTTTTAACTGAATGGCATGCTACACATGTGCAATCTGATGTGGGATTTCTCTATATATTTGGCAATATAAACAAAAATGCTGAGTACCATGATACTGCCCAACGTTACCGACTAACATGGCCTTCCCATGTTTGAAAACCTTCCTATGGTATTTAGGTTTATCCACTCTTACTGGTACCCTTAGCAGTAGTACTGATACTTCAGAAGCTATTTCTGCTGTGCCAGTGGAATATTTTAGTGACGCCCTGTCAATGCCCATGTTGTGTTTCACATCACCCTCTTAATACTTCAAACTCGGGTGTTTCATATACCCATTATGATAAAGGTAAAGTTTTATTGACTTACTCTAGGCACATACAGCCTACTTGGTACAAGGATTTTCCTTGGATCAAACCTTCAATATTTATTGTAGCATATGTCGGGATGCAGGGCCTAATCACATTTTCTAAGAATATCAAACCAGCTTTTGTTGACTATGGTTTCCAGAATTTGAAAAAAGCTAAAGAACGGTTTCGTGATCACGAATGTTCAAATACACATATTGAGGATTGGGAGTAATAAAGTCTGCATCAAGTGATGTAGGTTCCCTTCTAAACAAACCAGTAGAGAATCAGCAAAACAACTAATCGTGTGATGTTATTGAAGCTGCTTGGTGCAATCAAATATCTAACCAGGTGAGGCTTACCTATACGTGGACACCATGAAGACAAGAACAGCTTTTTGGTTCTCAATCGTGGCTGATGAAGCCATAGATATTTCACACCATGAACAAATGTCACTCAGGGTAGATGAGGATTACACTATCCATGAGGATATTCTTGGTTTAGTTCAGCTACTAGATACAAAAGCTGCTACTACATTTAAAGCAACAAATTATATACTTATTAGGTGCACTGTACCATCAATGTCATGGCCAAATATTCAACAATGGAGTCCAAGCACTGGTAAAGAAAGAAAATCCTAAAGTACAATACGTTCACTGTTTAGCACACAGCCTAAACCTTTGCGTATTTTACTAATTCATGCATTTTAATTAGAAATGTCATGGACCTAATCCTCTTCTCTCCCCAAAAGGCTTACTCTTTAATTAGAAAGAACATTACTGTAAAATCCGGTGAGAACATGCCATCTTTGAGGATGGTGTATGCAGCAAGATGGACAGTTAGACACACATCCATTATAGTGTTTTGTTAACTGCTTTAGAACAAATTCAACTGGGTTATGATGAGTACTCTGCAAAGGCCAGCAGTCTATTAACACAAATGAGGAGCTTTGATATATATTTTTTCTTTCGCATATTGCTTTTCTGCAGCTGAACAACTGTCTAATCAGTTGACTTGACAGTGCAAGTGGCTTTGAATGGGGCCAAATTGCTACATAGTCATCTACAAACCCTTTGTAATGAGGAATATTCTGATTGCTTTTACGACTCTGTCAAGAAATTTTGGCTTTTACAGATGATCCTCACCTTCCCCGTCAAAGAAAAGTACCCAGACGGTATGATGGTGGAGCACTACCGCATAACGTTGACACCCCCAAAGTTAGGTATCGTCATGCATACTATGAAGTTTTGGATCTAGCAATCGGTGAAATTGAGAGGTTTGACCACTATGATCTGAACACTGTTAAACGGAATGAAATTCTGCTAATTAATGCTGGGAATGGAACCTTACGGAATCTGCCTTATTTGAAAGGCGACTTTAATCATAATCATCTGAAGATACAGCTATTCCTTGTGAAGGATATGGTGATGAATGCTGGAGAAATTAGAGTTACAAGGGTCACTAATGTTAGAACAATATCTGATACTATGAATACAAGCTGCATTTACAAGAATATGTTGAAGTTGACAAACTCTTAAAATTATACTACACATTTCCTGTGACAACTGCCACTTCAGACTGAGTGTCGCCTAAACAACTTATTTTAGTTGTATGTTCACAAGTCAGTCACTAAATTTAACTCTTATAGCTAAACATTTCATCAGTGTAAATTCTAGGGGACTAAAATATTTTGGTAAATTTTAATTTGTCATATTTTCTTTTCAATAATATAAACGGTCAATCACACAAGCTTACTGCTATAGCCCTAAAAAATTTGTACTGCAATAAGACACTAGAAAAATGTAGCTACTATTTAGCAGACCTGATGAACAATTAAGTTATACAACACAAGTTTTTCAGCATGTTAATATCACCCAAGTGTCGTAAACACTGAGGGAAGAGGAATTAATTGTTCTCAAGTGGCTACAAGAAACTGTAATTGAAGCGAAGCTCATTTATCACATGTTGAATAAACTGAAAATGTTGAAAATTACATATAGTATTAAACATAAAGGGGCAGAAGTTGAAAAAGTGGGACAGCTCTGACCTGCCAGACACCTCATTTCCTATGATGCCCTTGTATGTAGTGAGGTAGTGCTGAGCAAGTGTATCATTTGTGTCTATGATATTTCGGTGTATAGTATGGTTCTGATGATGCAAGGTGTGTGTGTCTATGGTAAAAGAACATCATCTAATTTATTATGTATTGTAGCTGTATCACCAGTAACACGAAGTTTTAAATACCAACACACATTCCTACATTATAAGTTAGCAGTCTCTTATTAGCATGTGAAACTACTGTATGTTATTACAGCTACACAATCAACTTCTCCAATGATGACTCCATTAGTAAGGAATTAGATAATTTTTGTTTGCAGTTGTTTATACTTTTATGTACAGACCAGAAGTGCAAGATTGTCGATAATGCCACCACCATCTAATGGAACTTTAATACCTCAAATGTAATTGATACTATCAAAATTCCACTTCTGAAACTTGTCATCTGTAGTCCTTTCAAACGTCACTAATCATTGTAGGTACTTAACATCATTTTAATTTCTTGTTTGAACTACCATAGTATTGTCCTGTAAGGTCAATTGCATGCACTTGTCTTTTAGCCCGAATCAGTACACTCTCACACTTTTCATCTCCAGCAAAGAAGTATGGGTTTTAAGTATAATTGTGGTTCAAGATAATTATGTCAACATGCTAATTAATGTGATATAGTTGTTGTTTTTAAATACTTCAAGAGGAGTGAGAAGGGTATCACTATTTGTGTAGTATTGTGTTTATGGCAGCACAAAGGCAGTCTCAACATCAACTGCACTTATAATAGAATAGGAGAATTCAAGAGCCTAGCTTTGCTGTATGACTTAGCTTGCTGGTTGCTAGCCTGAAACTCTGGTGGCAGCGCAACTGCGTCTCTTAGGCTAACAGTGACCTGATCCCACCACAATCATACCTTAAATTTTCTCAGCTACCCATATTTCACACTACTTTTTCCATCAAATATATGCTGTAAGATGGAATATTTAATGTTGAGGATAGCTCAAACAACCTGTATACAAATTATCTTCATAGTACACTTCAAATAAAATATGTCTAAGAATGGTGAAATTATTTAGTTGGTACTGTCTCTTCCTTTCCTTTGTATCTTCTCTTCCCATATGAAAATGGGATATACTTGTACCTAATCATATGCTGTTAAAATAATAATAATAACAAATAATAATAATGAGAGAAGCAGCAGCAGAGTATTCTGAGCTGAGCAGGAAATATATTTGGCAAAAAAAAACTCTAAGAATATATACCATACTACATATACAAATGCAAACACATAAAACATTATGTATGTATGTATATTTAATTGGTGAGCGAGTGAAACACTATCAGGGGTAGCACAATTGAAAATTGGGGATATTTGTTTGTTTATATGTGTGTGGACGTACGCGTGTCATTTTGTACTTTGACCCTCGCGTTTTTGTGTTGTTGTTTTTTTATTTATCCCTTATGATACCTCCACTAAACAGAATATTTTAGTTTAGTGATCCCAAGGAAATTAATTGTATAATGAAAAAACTAAAAGTTCTAAAGAATTACTGTACAGTATTGAGTCTAACAGTAAGTTTTTAAGACCTAAATGTGTCTTATGTAAACTTACTGTTAGACTCAACACTGTACAGTAATTCTTTAGAACTTTTAGTTTTTTTTCAAGTTTCAAAATGTTAAGGTGAATGGTTACTATGGTATTATGGTATTGAAACCCTTTACCAGATGTAATTTTGAAAAACTCGGCCTTTTTAGTAGCTGTGAGTGTTGTCAAAGGCTACTGGTAATTCAGATAGTCAGAAACTACAGAAAACACCAGTCCTCGGGGAATTGAGGTAAGAAAGTAGTTTTGTATTTGTTAGCTAAAGTATATAATGGTCACAATGCCTACGTACTTGTACTTTTAGAGATGGACTAATAGATTCTTAGTATTTTGTTTGTGCACAGGCTCGCTCGCCCTTTGTGCTCAAGCACATCACTAATCACTACTAATAACCAATACATATGTCTATTAGTGTGTGCATGTATACACACAATATATACTGATGTGCTTGAGAACAACACTATTGACAATTGAATTATACTTCTAACATTCAAGCTACTGAAAAAAAGTCGAGTATTTAAATTATGTATATACGGTAAAGGAATTCAATGCCATAGTAACCACTCCCCACAACTGTTTGAAAAAAAAAGAAGGAACAAGTCACGTTATTTAAATGTTTTCTTTGTGATATTCTTTAGCTAAGTTGTAGTTGTAACGCACAATACTTTTACACAACTGAACATACCTATACAAGATTTACCTTTGTGGTGAGTCTAATGTACAATAAATTTTCAAGTAATACTGTTGCGTAGGGCTTATATTTGTTACTTATTTGAACCAATTTTCTGTGCGTATATATGTAATATATAATTGGCGAGTGAGCGAAGTGAGCGAGATACTATACAGTGGTGTCAAATTGAGAATCGGGGATATTTGTATATATATGTGCGGATGGACGTATGGTACTTTGACCCTCTAGTATTTTTGTTTTAGCTAGGTGTGCAACCCCCGTCCCTAGCTTCACTAAACAGAATCCTCTGGTTTATCAATCATTACCTGTATCACCACCCTAGAAATTGAATTGTTTACCGCTTTGAATTCTTTGCGGGTGCAGTTAAAACTAAAGAACTTACTGGAGTTCCATTTCTATTCGAGTTAGTGGTGGTGGTAAGTTAATACACTATTACACATCCTAGATTTCTAAGTGGAGCAAGTCGGCTTGCAAAAGTAATGAGGCAGCAGTTTTGATGTACCCAGGTAAAATCAGCAAGCTTCAGCCCATTCAAATCGATTACAAAACATCTCTTCTGTCGGTTAAAAAAAAAAAGAAGTTATTCTGGGTGAACAATTTACAATAATGCTATCGAGATATTAAATTTAAATGTACGGTAATATTCAATGTGGTTTTAATTGGAATACATGTATATTGTGCATTTCAATTACTAATATGGCTGTACAATAAGTGCATTAATAAGGATAGCCTGTCAGTCTTGGTCTTACCCCTTACCGGACAGATGGGCTATATTGTAAATAATATGTACATATGTAAAATTGATTCATTTGCCAAGGTGCCATTTTAATAGTGGAGCACGCCCTGTGGAGAAAGAAAAAGGTTCTAGTATGGTTTTAAAGTGGCCGGCACACCAGCTACGCAGTTTTTTTGTTGATGGTTGCTATGCACTATTACTACTATTGTATACTTACAGGGGCTTCTCTACTATAACACAAGGACACAGTACATGCCGAAGGAGCCGCTCACTAATTTTAGAGCTAATCTGGAGGAAATATCGGGGCCTGGTTATAAAACTTTGTAGCAATTTTTTGGAGCGGTGCGGTAAGTTGGAGCTCCGCAATTTGGTGCACTACTAGCCGAGCCGATACTCTACTGCAAGACAAAGAGTTCTTATCCATTTCAATATTACTTTATGATATATTTGCATTTTTTTCTATTTATAAGATATTGAAAAATTCTCAACGTGGTGCAGTTCATTTTTTTTTGGTTTACCCGTGTATAAAATTTTTGTGCCGTTCTC
>WLWD01000135.1_pt1 | contig 98492 bp, 85 predicted proteins | sample 6712731 | NCBI WGS metagenome assembly WLWD01 (sample SAMN12718690, study PRJNA576275) | sponge metagenome | isolation source: marine sponge | host: Mycale hentscheli | place: New Zealand: South Island, Marlborough, Capsize Point | collected 2014-11-01
TGTGGCTATAGGGCTGCTGACTGGATACTTGTGGCTATAGGCCTGCTGACTGGATACTTGTAGCTATAGGCCTGCTGACTGGATACTTGTGGCTATAGGCCTGCTGACTGGATACTTGTGGCTATAGGCCTGCTGACTGGATACTTGTGGCTATAGGCCTGCTGACTGGATACTTGTGGCTATAGGCCTGCTGACTGGATACTTGTGGCTATAGGCCTGCTGACTGGATACTTGTGGCTATAGGCCTGCTGACTGGATACTTGTGGCTATAGGCCTGCTGACTGGATACTTGTGGCTATAGGCCTGCTGACTGGATACTTGTAGCTATAGGCCTGCTGACTGAATACTTGTGGCTATAGGCATGCTGACTGGATACTTGTAGCTATAGGCCTGCTGACTGGATACTTGTGGCTATAGGCCTGCTGACTGGATACTTGTGGCTATAGGCCTGCTGACTGGATACTTGTGGCTATAGGCCTGCTGACTGGATACTTGTGGCTATAGGCCTGCTGACTGGATATTTGTGGCTATAGGCCTGCTGACTGGATATTTGTGGCTATAGGCCTGCTGACTGGATACTTGTGGCCATAGGCCTGCTGACTGAATACTTGTGGCTATAGGCCTGCTGACTGGATACTTGTGGCTATAGGCCTGCTGACTGGATACTTGTGGCTATAGGCCTGCTGACTGGATACTTGTGGCTATAGGCCTGCTGACTGGATACTTGTGACTATAGGCCTGCTGACTGGATACTTGTGGCTTTCAGTCTGTCTTTTGGATAAAACTCACTAGCTAAAATTAAAGCTTAATTACGGGGGGGAGGGGGGCGCCTCAAACACGACCACCTCCAAGTATTAGGACTCTAGTGACAACTCTGGTGGCAGTGAACCTTTTCTACGACACAAGGTATCCCTGATTATATCCAGCCTATCTTGCCGCTTCTCTGTACAGTTGAACAGCTTAATCACTTTTCCCACCACAAATCATTCAAAAATTTCAAAGGGTGACACACTCCTATCAAAGACTATTTCGTATAGTACAGCCTCCCCATCTCATTATAATGCCCACAAATCAAATTGTAGTTCAGGGGCACTAATCCACATCCCAAGACCACACTCAAAACTACATAAACACCAAGGAAGCAATGACAACATGATTGCTAAGGGTGCCTTCACATAGCAACACCTGGGTGCCTTCCACCTGGGTGCCTTCAACCTGGGTGCCTTCACGTAGCAACACCTGGGTGCCTTCACGTAGCAACACCTGGGTGCCTTCACATAGCAACACCTGGGGTGCCTTCGCATAGCAACACCTGGGTGCCTTCACGTAGCAACACCTGGGTGCCTTCACATAGCAACACCTGGGTGCCTTCACGTAGCAACACCTGGGTGCTTTCACGTAGCAACACCTGGGTGCTTTCACGTAGCAACACATGGGTGCCTTCACATAGCAACACCTGGGTGCCTTCACGTAGCAACACCTGGGTGCCTTCACATAGCAACACCTGGGTGCCTTCACGTAGCAACACCTGGGTGCCTTCACGTAGCAACACCTGGGTGCTTTCACGTAGCAACACATGGGTGCCTTCACGTAGCAACACCTGGGTGCCTTCACATAGCAACACCTGGGTGCCTTCACATAGCAACACCTGGGTGCCTTCACGTAGCAACACCTGGGTGCCTTCACATAGCAACACCTGGGTGCCTTCACATAGCAACACCTGGGTGTCTTCACATAGCAACACCTGGGTGCCTTCACGTAGCAACACATGGGTGCCTTCACATAGCAACACCTGGGTGCCTTCACATAGCAACACCTGGGTGCCTTCACATAGCAACACCTGGGTGCCTTCACGTAGCAACACCTGGGTGCCTTCACATAGCAACACCTGGGTGCCTTTAGTAGAGGACTCCAGCTGAATAGTCATGCATTATCTACCACAAAGTCATGACACCCACCGCTTTGCAACAAAACAGTGCCTGGTGAAGTGCAACTGTGCCTTTATACTCACCATTATGTGCATACGGTTGGGGTGGGGCAGAATCAACTCTCAATATAAAATCCTAGCACCCAAAGTAATGGATCCAGAATCTACTGTCATGTATTGCTGAGATGGAGAATAACTATGGTTTAAACTTTGCCAAGGCTTAGGGCCACAAGGGGTTGACCCTAAATGATGAGATATTTGTAATGGAATTTTACAAAAATAATCTACTATAGTTCAGATAGGTAAGGTGAGAAAATAGGAAACTAAAATATAATGCAACAGAAACTTATTAATCAGTAAGGTTAAGAAAATGATATACAAAAATTCGGCTTTTAATTTCAGCGGTAGCAATGCAGTATTGCAGTGAAATCTAAAATAGTGACGGGGCTATTTCTTGAGATGGATAGACTTCCAGTCTTTACTCTTGGTAGGTGCTTCCTCCTAGTAGTACTTGCTGGCCTGCAGAAATACAACAGCTCGGGAGGGGGGTGGGGTGGGGGGAGGGGGAGAAGCAGAACAGATTTTAACACACCCTAGCAACTATGGCTTATTTCGCAGGTTATTCATGTTCAAAGAGTGTGACTGGACCTTTAAAAAGCATCTGCTACTTACAAAGTTCAGAAACCCATAAAATTTAAAACTAAGTTTGCCTCTTGGTTTTGACCTGATTCTTACAGCCTATAGCATGTTTAAAGTGTTCTTTTGTAAATACTCTAAAATTTACCTTATACTTTTACTATTATGATTAATGTAATTTTATACATGAATAATCTTATACAGTAATATATTCATTTGATAGACATAAACATGAATAATCTTATACAGTAATATATTCATTTGATAGACATAAAAATGTTTTATGACTAGAAAATGTATGACATTAGCACTTGATGACCCTAGATAGACACATACAATTTTAAAACGTATGCATGCACACATACACACCTTTATTGTGCAGCAAGCATTCTGTCCATCTTATTTTTTTAAAGCACTCTGCCACGAGCTACATAACCAGCCAGCAAGCGATTCTGTATTTATACTACTGTATTTATACTGCTGTATTTATACTGCTGTTTTTATACTGCTGTATTTATACTGCTGTATTTATACTGCTGTATTTATACTGCTGTATTTATACTGCTGTTTTTATACTGCTGTATTTATACTGCTGTATTTATACTGCTGTATTTATACTGCTGTATTTATACTGCTGTATTTATACTGCTAAGGGTTACTGCTATGCTACAGTCTCACTCTCAATAGACCAACAATTCTTCTATCTATGGAATATTTTTCTCTGCTAATTGATTTAGCAATTTTTCGGCCTACTGTAGCATAGAAATACCTCTTAAAATACAGAATTGGAGTGTTGGTTTGCCAGCTGGTTGTCATAGCTCTGTGGGAGAATGCTTTTGCGTTAAGCAAGCAGTGCTTGTGCATTAATCAAGTGGTCTTGGGTTCAATGCCCAATGACAAGCCAATATTTTTAAATTAAAAAGTCTTGTTCTGTCAACATTAAAATTTATGCAAACACTTCTATTGCCAAAAAAAAACCTGCTAATGTAACTACAGATGAATGTCAGTTATCCAAATATGTGGGACCCAGAGATGGTGGACAACATGAAGTGTTCTGAGATGGTGGACAACATGAAGTGTTCTGATAAATGAACACGGTAAAAATGTATTACAAAAACACTAGTGATGAGGCATGGTCAAGCAATTCCAGTGTCTACATGTGCTATTATTAGGTTTTTGGTGTTCAATTAACTGATGTGTTGTTCTACAATTGAATTGAAGTTTTACTGTATATAATATATATAAGATATGATAAAGCTTACATTGAGTAATTCGCTTCAATACATTGGCTTTTAATCCTGGTATATCTAAATTATAATTTGAATGATTATTAAGATATAATAATTGCAATTATATACAATGATATTAATACTGCACGCAAAGTACCCTTTTAAAACGAACAAGAAAAATTGTTGTTAAAAAGTGAAATGACGTGGGGAAAGCTAAAATAGCAAGGGCAAAGTGAAATAACATGGTACATAAGTGAAACTGAAATAGCACAGTAGGAGTAAGTGGCATGTATGCAGTGCTATCCTTAGTGAAACAGTAGGGGTAAGTGACATGTATGCAGTGCTATCCTTAGTGAAACAGTAGGGGTAAGTGGCATGTATGCAGTGCTATCCTTAGTGAAACAGTATGGGTAAGTGACATGTATGCAGTGCTATCCTTAGTGAAACAGTAGGGGTAAGTGACATGTATGCAGTGCTATCCTTAGTGAAACAGTAGGAGTAAGTGGCATGTATGCAGCAGTAGGGGTAAGTGGCATGTATGCAGTGCTATCCTTAGTGAAACAGTAGGGGTAAGTGACATGTATGCAGTGCTATCCTTAGTGAAACAGTAGGGGTAAGTGGCATGTATGCAGTGCTATCCTTAGTGAAACAGTAGGGGTAAGTGGCATGTATGCAGTGCTATCCTTAGTGAACCAGTAGGGGTAAGTGGTATGTATGCAGTGCTATCCTTAGTGAAACAGTAGGGGTAAGTGGCATGTATGCAGTGCTATCCTTAGTGAAACAGTAGGGGTAAGTGACATGTATGCAGTGCTATCCTTAGTGAAACAGTAGGGGTAAGTGTCATGTAGCAGTGTATACTTAGTGAAAACAGTAGGAGGGGTAAGTGGCATGTATGCAGTGCATCCTAGTAAAACAGTAGGGGTAAGTGGCTGATGCAGTGCTATCCTGAGTGAAACAGTAGGGGTAAGGTGAAATTGGATGCGAGTGGATCCTTAGTGAAAACAGTAGAGTAGAGTGACTGTATGCAGTCAGTGCTATGCCTTGTTGAAACAGTAGGGGTAAGTGGCATGTATGGCAGTGCTAGCCTTAGTGAAACAGTAGGGGTAAGTGGCACGTATGCAGTGGTCTCCTTAGTGAAACAGTACGGGTAAGTGGCATGGAGCAGGGCGATCCTTAGTGAACAGTTAGGAGTAAGTGCTGTATGCAGGTATCCTTAGTGAAAAACAGTAGGGGTAAGGGACATTATGAGTGCTATCCTTAGTAGAAAACAGTAGGAAGTAAGTGGCAGTATGCAGTGCTATCCTTAGTGAAATAGTAGGGGTAAGTGACATGTATGCAGTGCTATCCTTAGTGAAACAGTAGGGGTAAGTGGCATGTATGCAGTGCTATCCTTAGTGAAACAGTAGGGGTAAGTGGCATGTATGCAGTGCTATCCTTAGTGAAACAGTAGGGGTAAGTGGCATGTATGCAGTGCTATCCTTAGTGAAACAGTAGGGGTAAGTGGCATGTATGCAGTGCTATCCTTAGTGAACCAGTAGGGGTAAGTGGTATGTATGCAGTGCTATCCTTAGTGAAACAGTAGGGGTAAGTGGCATGTATGCAGTGCTATCCTTAGTGAAACAGTAGGGGTAAGTGACATGTATGCAGTGCTATCCTTAGTGAAACAGTAGGGGTAAGTGGCATGTATGCAGTGCTATCCTTAGTGAAACAGTATGGGTAAGTGACATGTATGCAGTGCTATCCTTAGTGAAACAGTAGGGGTAAGCGACATGTATGCAGTGCTATCCTTAGTGAAACAGTAGGAGTAAGTGGCATGTATGCAGTGCTATCATTAGTGAAACAGTAGGAGTATGTGGCATGTATGCAGTGCTATCCTTAGTGAAACAGTAGGGGTAAGTGACATGTATGCAGTGCTATCCTTAGTGAACCAGTAGGGGTAAGTGACATGTATGCAGTGCTATCCTTAGTGAAACAGTAGGGGTAAGTGACATGTATGCAGTGCTATCCTTAGTGAAACAGTAGGGGTAAGTGGCATGTATGCAGTGCTATCCTTAGTGAAACAGTATGGGTAAGTGACATGTATGCAGTGCTATCCTTAGTGAAACAGTAGGGGTAAGCGACATGTATGCAGTGCTATCCTTAGTGAAACAGTAGGAGTAAGTGGCATGTATGCAGTGCTATCATTAGTGAAACAGTAGGAGTATGTGGCATGTATGCAGTGCTATCCTTAGTGAAACAGTAGGGGTAAGTGACATGTATGCAGTGCTATCCTTAGTGAACCAGTAGGGGTAAGTGACATGTATGCAGTGCTATCCTTAGTGAAACAGTAGGGGTAAGTGACATGTATGCAGTGCTATCCTTAGTGAAACAGTAGGGGTAAGTGGCATGTATGCAGTGCTATCCTTAGTGAAACAGTAGGGGTAAGTGGCATGTATGCAGTGCTATCCTTAGTGAAACAGTAGGGGTAAGTGACATGTATGCAGCAGTAGGGGTAAGTGGCATGTATGCAGTGCTATCCTTAGTGAAACAGTAGTGGTAAGTGGCATGTATGCAGTGCTATCCTTAGTGAAACAGTAGGAGTAAGTGACATGTATGCAGTGCTATCCTTAGTGAAACAGTAGGGGTAAGTGGCATGTATGCAGTGCTATCCTTAGTGAAACAGTAGGGGTAAGTGGCATGTATGCAGTGCTATCCTTAGTGAACCAGTAGGGGTAAGTGGTATGTATGCAGTGCTATCCTTAGTGAAACAGTAGGGGTAAGTGGCATGTATGCAGTGCTATCCTTAGTGAAACAGTAGGGGTAAGTGACATGTATGCAGTGCTATCCTTAGTGAAACAGTAGGGGTAAGTGGCATGTATGCAATGCTATCTTTAGTGAACAGTAGGGGTAAGTGGACATGTAGGCCAGTGCTATCCATTAGTGAAACAGTAGGGGTAGTGGCAAGTATGCAGTGCATCTTAGTGCAACAGTATGGGGTAAGTACATGTATGCAGTGCTATCCTTAGTGCCAAACAGAGGGGTAAGCGACACGTATGCAGTGCGATCCTTAGTGAAACAGTAGGAGTAAGTGGAATGTATGCAGTGCTATCATAGTGAAACAGTAGGGTATGTGGATGTATGCCAGTGCTATCATAGTGAAACAGTAGGGGTAAGTGACAGATGCAGTGCTATCCTTAGTGAACAGTATTGGGGTAAGTGGCATGTATGCAGTGCTATCCTTAGTGAAACAGTAGGGGTAAGTGACATGTATGCAGTGCTATCCTTAGTGAAACAGTAGGGGTAAGTGGCATGTATGCAGTGCTATCCTTAGTGAAACAGTAGGGGTAAGTGGCATGTATGCAGTGCTATCCTTAGTGAAACAGTAGGGGTAAGTGACATGTATGCAGCAGTAGGGGTAAGTGGCATGTATGCAGTGCTATCCTTAGTGAAACAGTAGTGGTAAGTGGCATGTATGCAGTGCTATCCTTAGTGAAACAGTAGGAGTAAGTGACATGTATGCAGTGCTATCCTTAGTGAAACAGTAGGGGTAAGTGGCATGTATGCAGTGCTATCCTTAGTGAAACAGTAGGGGTAAGTGGCATGTATGCAGTGCTATCCTTAGTGAAACAGTAGGGGTAAGTGACATGTATGCAGTGCTATCCTTAGTGAAACAGTAGGGGTAAGTGGCATGTATGCAGTGCTATCCTTAGTGAATCAGTAGGGGTAAGTGGCATGTATGCAGTGCTATCCTTAGTGAAACAGTAGGGGTTAGTGGCATGTATGCAGTGCAATCCTTAGTGAAACAGTAGGGGTAAGTGGCATGTATGCAGTGCTATCCTTAGTGAAACAGTAGGGGTAAGTGGCATGTATGCAGTGCTATCCTTAGTGAAACAGTAGGGGTAAGTGGCATGTATGCAGTGCTATCCTTAGTGAACCAGTAGGGGTAAGTGGCATGTATGCAGTGCTATCCTTAGTGAAACAGTAGGGGTAAGTGGCATGTATGACAGGCTATCCTTAGTCTGAAACCTAGTAGGAAGTAAGTGGCATGTAGGCAGTGCTATCTTCGTGACACCAGTAGGGGTAAAGTGGCAGTATGCAGTGCTATCCTTAGTAGGGGTAAGTGGCATGTATGCAGTGCTATCCTTAGTGAAACAGTAGGGGTAAGTGACATGTATGCAGTGCTATCCTTAGTGAAACAGTAGGGGTAAGTGGCATGTATGCAGTGCTATCCTTAGTGAAATAGTAGGGGTAAGTGACATGTATGCAGTGCTATCCTTAGTGAAACAGTAGGGGTATAAGTGACATGTATGCAGTGCTATCCTTAGTGAAACAGTAGGGGTAAGTGGCATGTATGCAGTGCTATCCTTAGTGAAACAGTAGGGGTAAGTGACATGTATGCAGTGCTATCCTTAGTGAAACAGTAGGGGTAAGTGGCATGTATGCAGTGCTATCCTTAGTGAAACAGTAGGGGTAAATGACATGTATGCAGTGCTATCCTTAGTGAAACAGTAGGGGTAAATGACATGTATGCAGTGCTATCCTTAGTGAAACAGTAGGGGTAAGTGACATGTATGCAGTGCTATCCTTAGTGAAACAGTAGGAGTAAGTGGCATGTATGCAGTGCTATCCTTAGTGAAACAGTAGGGGTAAGTGACATGTATGCAGTGCTATCCTTAGTGAAACAGTAGGGGTAAGTGGCATGTCTGCAGTGCTATCCTTAGTGAAACAGTAGGGGTAAGTGACATGTCTGCAGTGCTATCCTTAGTGAAACAGTAGGGGTAAGTGACATGTATGCAGTGCTATCCTTAGTTAAACAGTAGGGGTAAGTGGCATGTATGCAGTGCTATCCTTAGTGAATCAGTATGGGTAAGTGACATGTATGCAGTCCTATCCTTAGTGAACCAGTAAGGGTAAGTGGCATGTATGCAGTGCTATCCTTAGTGAAACAGTAGGGGTAAGTGGCATGTATGCAGTGCTATCCTTAGTGAAACAGTATGGGTAAGTGACATGTATGCAGTGCTATCCTTAGTGAAACAGTAGGGGTAAGTGACATGTATGCAGTGCTATCCTTAGTGAAACAGTAGGAGTAAGTGGCATGTATGCAGTGCTATCCTTAGTGAAACAGTAGGGGTAAGTGACATGTATGCAGTGCTATCCTTAGTGAAACAGTAGGGGTAAGTGACATGTATGCAGTGCTATCCTTAGTGAAACAGTAGGGTAAGTGGCATGTATGCAGTGCTATCCTTAGTGAAACAGTAGGGTAAGTGGCATGTATGAGTGCTATCCTTAGTGAAACCGTGTATGGGGTGAAGTAGGGGTAAGTGGCATGTATGCAGTGCTATCCTTAGTGAACAGTAGGGGTAAGTGACATGTATGCAGTGCTATCCTATAAACAGTAGGGGTAAGTGCATGTATGCAGTGCTATCCTTAGTGAAACAGTAGGGGTAAGTGGCATGTATGCAGTGCTATCCTTAGTGAAACAGTAGGGGTAAGTGACATGTATGCAGTGCTATCCTTAGTGAAACAGGAGGGGTAAGTGACATGTATGCAGTGCTATCCTTAGTGAAACAGTAGGAGTAAGTGGCATGTATGCAGTGCTATCCTTAGTGAAACAGTAGGGGTAAGTGACATGTATGCAGTGCTATCCTTAGTGAAACAGTAGGGGTAAGTGGCATGTATGCAGTGCTATCCTTAGTGAATCAGTAGGGGTAAGTGGCATGTATGCAGTGCTATCCTTAGTGAAACAGTAGGGGTAAGTAGCATGTATGCAGTGCTATCCTTAGTGAAACAGTAGGGGTAAGTGGCATGTATGCAGTGCTATCCTTAGTGAAACAGTAGGGGTAAGTGTCATGTATGCAGTGCTATCCTTAGTGAAACAGTAGGAGGGGTAAGTGGCATGTATGCAGTGCTATCCTTAGTAAAACAGTAGGGATAAGTGGCATGTATGCAGTGCTATCCTTAGTGAAACAGTAGGGGTAAGTGGCATGTATGCAGTGCTATCCTTAGTGAAACAGTAGGGGTAAGTAGTATGTATGCAGTGCTATACCTTAGTGAAACAGTAGGGGTAAATGACATGTATGCAGTGCTATCCTTAGAAATGAAGTGGTTTTAATTAGCCATACCTTGCAATTAGGTATAGACAGAAAATAAAATATGGGCATTTTTGTGGCAATTGTAGCCAGTTGCCAAAGTTGGCACTTCCACTTCCATATGCTCATTTGTGATAGCAATGCCTTTTTTTAACTTGACATCATCACTTCTTTGAGGCATACCAGATACAATAAGACATAGACGTTTGCTCTTTAAGGGTGGTTGCACACCGCCTACGCAATTTTTTGTTGATGATTACTACGCTTGTATACTTACAAGGGGCTTCCCTACTATAACACTACAAAATACTCACTAATTTTAGAGCGAATCTGGACATACATACAATATATTCATTTATCTATCCAGATATTGTATGCTAACTCATGCGGTAAGTAATAGCCTACAAGTTCATATAATACCTTTTCGTGGTAGCACTACAAGAGATCCCCAAGCTCTAAAGTACTTTCCTGTAGCACTGTCTGTCCCTTCACAAAGATAAAATCTTGTATGTCGCTTGGACACTTTTTTAATTTTAAATGAGGAAATGTTCCTTTTCTTGATAAATGTTGTGGTGGCATCAGTACCGTCATAATCCCAATAAACTGGAGTGGATGAAGCGCAGTGAAACTTTGCAGCATTGCCTTCTACCAATCTTTGTAGTATTGGTTTGACTCGGTACTTCATCACTAAGCATAAGAAGTGAAGTATAAATATTACAAATCTTTTCAACTTAAAAAAAAAAGAATAGTGTGCCAAAATCATGGAGAAATGAAATATCAAAACTCTTAAGTACTCAGACAGGGTTTAAATGCAAAATTAGTGTATAAAATAAATTTTCTAATAAATAATTTCTACAAAAAATGACACAGCAGCAACAAGTCAATGATATTATTTACACAACTATAGCTTTCTATGAAAAAAACGGTATATATACTAATCAAATACGACATATGATTATTTCAGATTAATTGATTCCCTGCTCTTGAAGGTTAGCATTAAACTAATCATGCAAGTTAATCATAGTGAACTTGAGACTGGTTAAAACATGTTATCTCTATATTATATTCTAATGACTTATTGATCATAACTCTAATCTACAACAAATATTTTTATTGTCTTATGTTAATCATCCGAATGTTTCCCAGTTGTTTATTCATGATGTGTAGATAGAATGCTTTCTATGTTGGTATCTTTAGAATCATAGAAGTAGCAAGCAGAAGTACTTGTACCCTTTTTTTTTAATTACTAAATAATAAAGAACTTTAATACTGTCACATGAGATGACAAACTTTACCATTGTTTGGTTGAATTACTTCTAATTTTCCAACTACTGTAAATGTTTTATTGTACTTATTTATTCCATGGCATTCATAAAATCCACTGTGATGAATTTTTAGAGCTACACTAATGGATAGAATGTAAGTGTGAATAGTTTTATGGTAAGTAACAACATTCTCAGGAAGTTCCATGTTATCGTGTGTCCAGTAAACTTTTGAATATGATGTGCACTCGAATTTGGCCTCTTCACCTTCAAATACTGCTAATCTAGTTGGTTGTACATCAGCAATAACGACTACAGTGTCAAAAACATATATATATATATATATATACACACAATAAGGTAACTATGTATTGTATAATATTGTATTTTTTAACTTAGCTGTGTAGTTCTTTATATTGTGACAGAGAAACTTTAAATTCCTTAGGTCGTTCAGGAGGTATATTATATGTGGTGTCCCCACCTTTAGGGCTTCTATATGTAGATTCATGTTCAAAATTTATCAGGCATTGCGCTTCCATTATTAATTTCATTTTGGAATGGTTGCTATGGTGTGGCAAATGGGAAGCGGTAAGAGTTGTAGACAGAGCCAGTATGAATCGTGAGTTGAAGATCAAGGAAGCTCTACACCTACAGATGACACCCGACAACAACAAGTTTAACAGAGACATCGGTTTAGAGCTTCCAGGATGCTGGCTGTCTATTCTGAGTGCAAATCACCCTCCAGGATACAATAAACAGTAAGCGTACCCTCCAGAAACCTAGCTGTTTACATTGTTATTATATCACCATGAAGAGTTCAACCTTAGCTGACCCCTGAAGAAGACTTTGGCAAGAAGTCGAATGGTTAGGTTAAGTTAACTTACAATTAACAATATTATTGGCTGTTACAAGTAGTTTATTGAGTGCCATTTAACTCTAACTAAAAAATTAATGATTCTACACCCCAGAAACCCTATGTTAGAAGAATTTTTGTACATACATTAATCTAACTATAATAATAGGAATTTTTTCTCTTTTAACAGCCAATATTTTTAATTATAACTTAACCAGACGTTTCGACTTCTTGCCAAGTCCTCTTCAGGGGTCAACTGAGATCGAACTCTCCTTGGTGATATGATAACACAAAGTAAACAGCAATTCCTGGGGCACGCTTACTGTTTATTATATCCTGGAGGGTGATTTGCACGCAGCATGGACAGCCAGCATCCTGGAAGCTCAAACCTATGTCTCTATTAAACGTATTGTTGTCAGGTGTCATCTGTATGTGTAGAGCTTCCTTGATCTTTAACTCACGGTTCTTACTTACAACTCAGCTTATAACAGCTTATTATTCTTCCATTGTGTTCTATATAGTCTGTTTTATAGTCTGGAAGAATAATAAGCTGTTTTGGTCCAATTTCGCATCAGAGTATACTTTTTCCCTGTAATGTCTTTATGGAGTTCTCAAAACAACTTGCTGGCTTTCTGTCAGCACTGGGGAATTTTAAATATTTGCACTTTTAATAGTAAGAGTATAATTCCAAGTTTTGATTCCTAGCAGATTTTAGAAGTAAATCTTCATGATTTTTTAATATCTTGTAACCAGGTTGATTGAACTGATCCCCAATAAATGCCACTATTAAATAAAGGCATTCAAAATAATGGCAGCAATACAATTCTTTAGGTGTAGCAGGATAACTACTATAGCCTGAACCTACTTGATATCGGGTGGGAGTTCTTTTCCTAGGCAAAGTGGGATCACTGACATCATAGTTGGCTTGCATTGAAAGAACTTATTCCCAGAATAGATCAAACACTTCATCACTCCTAATTTGTTCCAAAGTCTGGCAAGTCAAATCAGTAATTACAAAACCTTCTGATGATGTAAGACAAGGATTCTGTAGGGTCTGACTCAAATTGTATGTGTGAGAAAGAAAGCACTCTCCTAGAATGACACCAAACAAGTTGCTAAATATTGTCATATAGTAGCTTGTACACCAACAAACCTAGCACACACCGCAAAATCAGTGGTTGCTTGCAGAGCATTTTCCCAAAGCTCCTGCATGACATTATAATTAAGTACAATTTCTAGAGAAGAACCTCGAACTGTCCATCATGTGGGACCCAAAGTCATAAATCCTGGAGTGTCTGGAGCAAGATATGATTTAATTTTCTCAAATTCAGTATCTCTACAAGGAGAAAACTTGACTAGCTTGGGTATTTCAAAATGTTACATCAAGCGTATCTCTGAGTATGGTATTCCCTTTGATACAGTTACCAGCAGCTAAATTCAGAGCACGTCCATAACAATGGATGAAAATTGCACGAGGCTCTTTTCTACTAATCTGAGTAGCTACACCACTTCGTGCACCACACATGCTGGCAGCCCCATCACAACATTGACCGCAACAGTGCGCTACATTCAGATTCATTCTCAAAAGCTTTAAGAATTGCTACTAGTTCCTTGGCAGTTATAGTGTTAGCTTTGTGCAAACCAAAGAACTCTTCATGAAACTGAAAGTCACTGTCTACAAAACGTATGCAGATGACAACTTATTCTCTGTTGGAAGTGTCTGTGACTTCATCAGCCATAAGACTGAAGTACTTAGCATTTTGCAGTGAATCAGCTATATTCCTTAATACTTTTAACCCCATGATTTGAAGCATCTCATTTTGAATTATGGGACTAGTATATTTATCTATCTTCTTTTCAAGTATAGACTGAATTGAGGGATTATCAATTTTGCATAGCATTAACAGCAGCTTAAAATTACTGTCCTTTTCATCTCAATCTCCATGCAATGCTTTCCCTTGTCGAGCTAAGAAGTGTATGTTTTGAAAAACCTGAAAAACATACTCTCTATTCTTTAATTTATCTGATGCATGAGCTTTAGAGAGCATAACACCAATATCTGAACAGGTTTGGTGGACAGTGATAACAGCATGCACTGCTGATTTATAGAGAAGGCTAGCTTTCCATTTCCAGAACCCCCCAGATAAAAAAGTAGATTCTCCTGCATGCCCAGAACTAAACGTTACTTTACCTGACTTCAATCCATTGATGCGAATGTGGCAACGCTGAGTCTCCAGTGGCATCATAGTGAATCCACTTCCATTAGCAAGCCACAAACTTTGTAACGAGCAACTAACGATGTTTTTCTGTCCAAACCGATGCTTGGGGAAGCTGTGGTTTTGTGGCTGATATATTGCTCAGGAGGAACATCTGGTAAGCTCTCCATGTTTTAGAACTAAGCTAATAAAGGGGTGTGGTGTTTTTGTTTTTGTTTTGGGGGGGGGGGGACGGCACGGCCAGCATGGCTCCTAGGCATTGGTATATATACCATGTAGCTGGATAAACATTGTGCTGAAGTCGTCAACATACTTAATCAAAAATGATGGTAGAGTATATTGGTCGATCTATATTGATCCTGTCATTCATGCTCGCTTATTCTTGTTCCATTCCCAAGCACAAAAAAAAAGAGGATACCTTGTTAAACAGCAATGGTAAAAGTGTAATTTTGGTGGCTAGGGATGTGTCCGGTTATTCCTTAAGTAAAAGTATTGCATGCAAATTCCCTTCAAATTCTATAGAATTAACTACAGTAATTATAATTATGGAAAACACGCACAAACACACTGAAAAGAATTACAAAAATGAGAAGACTGAATAATGACCTGGCTGAAGGCTTCTGCTATAGTATTTACAAACAACATCAGCAAACTTTGCTAAGGTACTGCTTAAAAATATCTTGTTCAGATGTAAGAACGAAATTTTCCCTTGAAAGACTTAGACTTGATGGGATATCATTATCTTCAGATATCACATCAACTCTGTGAATACTGTCTGAGGGAGTGTGCCAAAGTTGGAGGAGGTTGCAAAGCAGGACCCTTGAAGTGCTGGCTCTACCCAGCACTGCTATTGGTAAGTGACCAGGGACACCTGCATCACAACCTCAAAGGGCCCTCACAAGAGTCACCCATCTTACTGTGCAACCCTGGCTTCCTAACAAGAACCATATCACTGTCCTTACACACTTGTTCTTTGGCAGAGCGGTCATAATATTCTTTCATTCTGACCTTAGCTGCCTGTTCCCTATCTGAGACTATCTTTGACAGTTCATTAACTTGTTCAAAGACTCAAAACCCAATCATTTAATGTTACTTCGGAATAATCACCTTCAATCCTAGACTCAGTCAATAAATCTAAAAGACCACAAACATGTCTACCATACATAACTTCAAAAGGACAGTAACCAGTAACAATAATAAGAGTGTCACAATAAGAAAACAATAAATACTATAGATATCTATCCCAATCTTTGACACACACACCAGACTTCTTGATGACCCCTTTCAAAAGCATGGTCAATATAATATACTTATACACTTTAGAATTTCTCTCTAATGGCATAACTAAATCAAATGCCACACAAGAATATGGCTCAGGGATGCATGGCAAGTGTTGTAGATACTTTCTGGCAGCCTTCACATGTTGCACAGAAATTCTTTACATTTTTACCGATACCAAGCCATGTACCTTGCTTGCCAATCTCAGAGATGTTTTCTTAGACCCACAATGGCCAGACATAATATCACCATGAGATTTCTTAAGTGCTCCTAATCTCCTGCTCTTAGGAAGAACAATTCTTTGTATGGGATTCCTAAACTATCTGAGTCAGTATGGACAATAACACCTTGGCTCGTAATTGAAAACCCTTTTGAATTTTCTCTTGCCCATTGCCTAATATTGCTGAGAGTAGGGTCACTCTGTTGTTCAGATATAAGGAGTTCTTGATCAGAATTATCCCACACTAGAGGCAGTAAGGATATATCAATATCAAATCCATCAGTACACATTTCTTCTAAGGGAAATGTGGACGAGTCATCTGAGTCATAAAAATCTCATCACCAATCAAAGCTTCTTGTTATGAGCTAAATCTCCTGTAGCTTCACAGGCTTCATCATCTGCCAAGTGCTGCTGTCTTTCAGCTTTATGTTGTGCCCTAGTCTGTCCTACCACAATCATACTGGTAGCCAAGGGGGATTGGGGGGGGGGGACCTAAGCAAATATTTAGCCACACCCAACATATAACTTCTGCAAAATCATTATCCGTTCAATCATCAATCGTACTGAACCTGTTCATACTCTGTATAGGGATGATCTAGTCCGAGTCCAAGTGACCTAATAAACATTCAGTTTCTTAGCTTCAAAATTTCGCTATCATTATGGCATGAGTAAAGCTTGCTAGTTACATCTATTCTTTATAAAGTGTAACAATGCACTTATTAATTAGTAAGAGTAATAGCATGGGTAAGCGTGCTATTCGATATTAATAGCACAAGCAACTGAATTTTTTCAACGGGTGGGAAGTATCTTAATGAGTAGGTATCTGAGAAAGTTAATCCTCAAATACACAGATAGTGAGTGCACTATATAGTGTGCTACATGGCATATGATTAAAAAATAGCTGGCCTAATATTAGCGAGTGATAGCACGGGTAACCAATGCTATTAGGGTTCTGTAGCGCTCCTAAAGCTATTGATAGCACTCCGATTTGCTTCATGTTATTTTAATCTGAGTTGTTCGAGTTATTTATCGGAACAGCAGGATACCCGTGCTATCACAAGCTAATAGTATGCCAGCTTTATAAAAACTGCATGAGGCTACTGTAGGTGCAGTCACTATCTCTTTACTTCAGGATAACTGAAAGTGTGCTTTTAACCATGGCTCCTCCTAAACTGTTGAAAAAATTCTGTCTAATACAGGATGAGCTTATGGGCTAAAGAACGACATTGTCTCAATAGAAACTGCTTGAACTGTACGTTTCCATGGCTAGAGCGTCATGCTTGCGCACTTTACTATCACTTTGTTCCATGCTATTTCACTCAGTTATAGCGATTTCTTCCAATACATAGTTTCATCCAAAAACCGCCGAGGAATTTTAATGATATTCACGTAGATGGGCGCGGTCGGGTCACACCCACTGGGGGGAAAGCTAGCTAGAGCGGCTGTGGCGGTCGTGGTGAAGAATTGCTGTGTGGTTGGATGTACAAACTAGAAAGGAGGGCTCGGCTTTTTTAGATTTCCACTTACAGACAGGAATAGGTGCCAGAAGTGGGAAGCTGCTATAAGAAGAGAAGGGTGGCATCCAGTCAAGTCTTCAAGAATATGATGCAATGAGCATTTTCTTAATGTAGTCAATAGTTCATAGTTCATAATTGTTGTTGTTGTTTTTTTGTAGGACAACCAAATATCTGCCCTTCACTGTGTAAATAGATACACAATAGTAAAAGGAACTTTGAGTTTGAGTCTCATCAAGCATAAAAATGATGAAAATGTGGCGAATATCGACAAATTGTTGACTGTTTGTAGTGCATTAACAAATTTAGGGGAACCTGTAGTCATTGGATGTGTTTAAGCTATCATTACTTAACTGTACTATTATAATTAATCACATAAGCATCACTTTGATTCTACAATTACTCCATGTTTGTGTACCATATCAATTGTTATAAATCCAAATTTAATGTCCTGTTTTGGAGTCGATCATAGTTATACATTAAATTCTAAATTTCATTTTTATCAGTTGGCATTTGCTTTGTATTAGCTAAGATATTGTAGAATGGAAATCTTTCCATATTTTAGCTACAAACATACCAATGCAAACACAGACAGACACACAAACACACAATACATATTCATCTTTATAACATTTTATGAAAATGATTTCAGGAGTATAGATATAACTGAACTTTGTTGGTGGAAGCTGTCGCGCCACTCCATAATTACGACATGGGCCTATCTTCATAGTGCAGACATTTAGTATTGCAGAAGTTGGAAGTAAAGTTGAACCGTTTCAATGAACGCCTTCTTTTCATTGTAGTTTGGTGGAGGGACTATTGCTGATATCTTGTGGGCAGGACTCTGCTGCTTTGATTCAGTTCCACACTTAGGAGTGACAAACTTGATGTCGACAATTCGAGCAGGCTCATGCTATAAAAATAAAGTATAAATAAAAGTTCTTCTAGAATAATAATAATAATCTTAAAATATATATTAATAAAATTTACTTTCTTGCTAAATATCTGGTTCCATCGACATAAACTTGAAGTATAGATGCTTTTAATTTGACACTGTAATACTTGATATCTAGATTTGTACGTGATGTAAAGGTGTGGATTATTGGTCCTGAGCTTTGCATATTACGTGCATATGTAAATCCCAGCATGAAATCTCCCGACAAACCCCATGATGCCTGGATAGCTGTGAGAGATGGCACTATTTTAACAGCTCATTGTAAATGTATGGCAGGGTAAGTAGCTGGTTGTAGTTTCAGTTGGTTATGATGCTGGATTATTTCTTGTAGGTTGAGTGAAGGGTGCTCCCACGTAGCTGCTGTGATGTTCAAAGTGGAGTCTGCAGTTCGAAATGGTTACACTGCTGGTACAGTTCAAGTCCACTAACCCACTCTGAAAATAGTTGTATGCTTGTAAACTTTTACGCTGCATTAGCTCTTGTTTGGTATTGTGTACAAAATAACAAAAAATGTGTCCATATTCAACAGGAGGTCATAAAGTCAGGTCATCTATGAATTTGAGCAAGCTTCTTTCAGAGTATGGTTCATCTTCGTCCTGGAGACCAAGAAGGTTAATTTTCTTCGTGTACCTCTGTTTTGCTACACCTTCTAAAGACTTGCAGTACTCACTCATCCTTGGTTGAGCCAGCTGATGAAGCCTTAGAAACTTTCCCCAGTGGGCGTGACCCGACCGCGCCCATGTACGTGAATATCATTAAAATTCCTCGGCGGTTTTTGGATGAAACTATGTATACATTTTTGAACGAATAGTTAGAGAGATTGGTGCAAATTTTAAAGGAATCGTTCACTTTGCGATAAAAGCATGAAACTTGGTACATAGTAAGAATATGACCTAAGGAATATTTTTAGCTATAGGGCCATCTCTGATTTGACCTTTGACCTTGATAACGGGTGTTTTTTAAATAGACAATGTAATTTTTGCTTGTGTTTTATTTATCTATGTATGTACCACCTATATACTAGATTTCAATGACTATGAGCAAAATTTGAACTGATTACAAATTAATCTGTGGTGTTCGTTAATTAGAATCTATTATAAGTTATGACACATAAGCATATAATATTGAATAAAAAGGAATGATTAGTGCTGCTCACAAATGCCAACATTATCATGAATGATCACACTGTCCATCACATTGGCACAGAGCAGTGCATTCTAAAGCTGCCTTGACATATTTACATCGACTCCTACAACCTTTCTTGCATGAGCATCTAATGAGTTCACGGCAAGCTTAAGAAGCCTCTGGCAGTTGTCCATTTCACTTCCCATCCTCCATTAACTGTTTGTACCCATCCCCATTCACTAGGAGATGGCAGGTTAGGATCTGCTACAAACATCTGTGCCCACACATGGCCTGCTTGGTAGGCCGCTCTCTTGATGTGCTCCACAAGTGCAGATTGGGTTGGTGGAAGAGCATCCATTGATCTACCTTTCTGAGAAAAAAGATGTCTTCTTGCCTCATTGACCTTCACATCAGTGCTTGTACGATCATAGACTACCACCACAAAGCATTCCAGTAGTTGAAGTTGTTCACATATGGAGTCTGGATCTGGATTAGTTGCCAAGGCACAAAATGCTGTGGTGACCTCATCAAATATGTTCCATGTATTCCACATAGTCTTCTTTCCACGTCCAGCAAAGCACGATACAGTGTCACATCCACTGAATGCATGCATAAAGGGTAATGCAATGCACTTCTCAGGACCTAGTGCATGTGCTATTTCCATAGTTGCCAACCGTCCCGATTTTTTGACTCCTGTCCCACTCATGTCCCGACTTTGACTTTTGACTTTCAGGGTTAAAGTGCACTCATATGACGTCATTATTTTATAGTCGCATGTGCAATATATTGTGGTAGTCTCAGAGAATTGGGAGTTGACGTTGTGCAAGTGCAATCTGTGTAGTTCTAGCTAGATATGGCTGAGGCTCACTGTGTGCCAGCAAAGAAGGCTAAAAGAACTTCCCACTTCAATCCTAAATGGATAGAAGAATTTCAAGGAATTGGCAGAAGTTCCAGAAGTAAGGTAGCTAGCTAATACATAAATATCTAGCAATAGTAACTTAGTGAGAAAAGTTACGACATAGGTAACATTTTTATTATTGTTCAGGTGAACTCTATGCACGGTGCACTATCTGTAATCATGACTTCAGCATTTCTCATGGGGGAAGGAATGATGTGCTGAAGCATGTGGGCAGGAAGAATCACCAAGATATGGCAAGAGGAGGTACATCATCCCAGAGTCTGCTATCATTCTGCAGTACTTCCTATAGTTCAATTGAGGCTGAGGCACGATGGGCGACCTTTGTTGCAAAGCACAACATTGCTTTTCTTGCCAGTGACCATGCAACTAAACTTTTTCATAATATGTTTCCCGACTCTGAGATTGCGAAAAAGTTTTCGTGTGGTCGAACAAAGACTACTGCCATAATCAAAGAAGCATTAGCACCTCACTTTCTCAAGAAAGCAACAAATTGCATGTCCTATCCTTTCTCTTTAATGATGGATGAGTCTAATGACAAAAATAATAAGTCCTGCATTATTCTAGTGAGAGTGTTTGACTCAGATTTGCGAGATGTTGCAACAAGGTTCTTGGATATGCCAGTAGTTAACATTGGCAATGCAAGAAATTTGTTTGATGCATTGAAATCATCTTTAAATAATAACGGTTTGGACTTCTCAAAAACTATGGCATTTATGTCTGACACAACGAATGTATTAAAGGGAAACAGGTCAGGAGTACAGAAATTGATTAAGAATGAGCATCCCATCCTGTATGATGTTGGCTGTATCTGTCATTTGGCAGATCTTGTTGTAAAAGCTGGCATGCAGACTCTTCCTCTAAATATAGATGAGTTGTTTGTAGATATATTTTACTTCTTTCATCACAGCAGTAAGCGTAAGCAGCTATATGCTGATTTGTGGTGTTCCCTTTTTACTACTGAGCCAGAAGTGATACTAAAGCATTGCACTACACGTTGGCTGAGCTTACTTCGATGTGTAAACCGTTATATAAGCCAACTGGAAGGATTAAAATCCTTCTTTCGATCATCTGATGAAGGTTCAAGTAAAGTAGCTCACATACTTAAAAGACTTGAAAATCCAATGCTTAAGCCTCTGCTCTTTTTTCTCCAGTACATACTGCCTTCCATGGATAAATTCAATCGAGTTTTCCAGAAGTCTACGGAGAATACCACCTGTGAGCTTTACACAGAAATATGTAGACTCACAAGACTGTATGCTGCAAGTTTGCTAAAGCCAGAAACCATACTTTCTGTAGGTAATAACCTCCATCAACTTTGTTTAGACCGCCAAGGTCAATTGGATAATGAGAACCTCGGTATTGGCACTGAAACTTGGAAAGTGTTAGCAGAATTGGAAGAAGTGCATGACACGCGACCATTTTTTAATGCAGTGAGAGAGTTTTATGTGACGTCAATACAGAAAATGAAACAAAAATTTCCTTTCATGACTCCTTGTTGAAAGACCTAGGAGTCCTTCAACCAGAGAAAACAGCTTCATATTCTGTTTCTACAGTTCTTGGCTTGGCCAAGCGGTTTCCACAACTTGGTCTAAGCGAAGCAGCATCCCTTGATCAATTGAGGGAAGAGTTTATGGACTTCCAACTCTCTCCGGCAGATCTTCCTTCACCAAGTGTGTATAAGGCTGCTGATTGCACAGAGAGGCCCAGAGTAGGAAGCTTCTGGTCTGCAGTTGAACGCATCAGGACACTAGATGGAAAAAGTAGATTTAGTAAATTATGCATGCTAATGTATGGCCTTTTATCAATACCCTGCTCAAATGCTGACTCAGAGAGGGGATTCTCCATGCTAAGGAAGATCCACACTGATCAGAGATCCAATCTGGATCAATCAACAGTCATTGCCCTAATGACAATAAAATATAATTGTGATGATTGTTGCCATGACATGACAATTGATAAAGAACTTTTATCACAGTGCAAGAAAGCCACCGTAAAATCACTTTCAAGCAATAAATAAATGCAATCTTTTTATGTGTATGTAGCTATCGATACCAAGTTCTTGATTATTATACGATTATTACTGGATTATGATAATAAACTGCTTACTGCCTGGGGTTCTTGAAATGGGCGTGGTTTTGGTGGGTGTGGTCTATGTCCCTACTTTCCATTTTAAAAAGTTGGCAACTATGTATTTCATGAGCTGTATCTGAAGCTCTTGCCTGATGAAAAGGCAATCCATAATTCATCAACAATAAGCTGCTGAACTGCTGCAATAGCTAACACCAACACATCAAAGTCAACTGTACGAATCATTACTTTACTATGGCCATGATTGACAGCATCTGAAACATGTAGAAACATTCTTGTGTCAGCTTCCTCTTGAGTACAGGGAGCAAGACTTGTGGTCATCCTCGGAGAAGTGCACAATACATCTTGGTGATGAGTTACAATTATCTGGGTGGATTCAGTGCTTAAACTTGCTGTTTTTAAGCTCAAGAATGAAAACAATTCCCTCTTATTGTCTTCATTGCGAAGAAATTCCAACCAGTTTTTGGGCACTGTATTAGAAGACTCTACACGCCTGCGACAACCCTTTCCCCTGGTACCTAGATTGTACATATTCATCCCACACAACATCTAACCTTTGTACACCTTGTAGTTGCTTTGTGATGTATGGCAAGAATATCTTGGAAGCATACTCAGAAAATGTGTCTGCAGTGCGATGTCTCAGCATGTTAACTATAGCTGCACCATCTAAAATTACAGCATCAACCTTTGGATTACTCACTTCATCGATATCAATCAGGTTTTCCAGGCAGCTTACAATGTCAGACTTTGTTCCTAGCCGTAGCTTTCCCATACTAGAAAGAGATGGCGGGCATGCTTGATTTTCATGCTTAAAAAAATCGTCAAGATCTCCATCACGCCTTTGACAGGATATATACAGGCTTGAAAAGAGTGAACAATCATTTTTGAGGGACAGTAACTGTTGTTTTGATTTTGACTTCTCTCACACTGGTGGACGACTAAACAGAGGAAAATTGTTTCTTTTGATGGGGTCATTAATATGATTTGTTTGCTGAACCAGACGTTCAGTGATAAAAGTGTTGTACTGTACTTGCCCTGTCTTCTTTAAAACGTACATTGCCTTTACCACTAATGGGTCAGCAATATCCCTGGTATCAAGAACAAGAAGTTCATCACTCTCCTCAAAAAATGGATTCCCCATTTCCTCAATGACATTGGTGAGAGCCTTAACTTGGTCAAAGAATGTGAGCTGCATGCTATGACATTGTTCATGATGTCGAAAATCTGATACCCTCTCATTTTTCTTCATTGATTCCTGAAATTCATTTATCAGGCGGGCCATCTCTGGTCCTGCAACCATCCATCGTTGAAGAGCTGTAACATTCTGTGTGGTGAGGCCTACGGCACCACCATCTCCTTTTACACAAGCATTATTTTGCTCATGTGCATGATCCAATGCAATGTTTGAAAAGTTGCGTCCTGTCTTGTTGACTGTGAATTTGCCACTGATAAAATCCTGATGAATAGCAGGATGTTTTTCAGCCAGAGTTACCATGTCACGCAAATGAATTGGTATCCATCTAGCGTAATTCGTGTGATTGAGAGCAAAAAACCATGAGACAATCTGTCCTAATGACTCCGTGTACAATTTGAAATCAGCCTCTCTTAAAGATCTCACAAAAATCAACACTTGAAGCTGAAGCTGTAGAATAGTGAACCAGAAGTGAAACTGTGGACTGGCATCAGCTCTATTCTCAGACCAGGATTCTAAAGACTGCAAGCCATCAGAATCTTCCTGACTGCTACAATACTCAGTATATGCTTTGTGGAGGAGGATATACAGAGCAGCAGCTGTAACCTGATGTGCATGCCTAGTATGTGTCAGATGGGATACTTTCAGGTATGAATCCGCTGTGCCAGAGGTAGCAATGTTGGCCTGCGTAAGTGCACCTGTCCATCCACTGCCATCAAGTAGGTCACCAAGCACTTTGAAAGCATTCATTTCTATGTGCAGGCCTCCACACATCACAATAAAGTGCTCCTCACCATATAATTCTGGCCACCTCCACTGAATTTGTTTGCAAAGTGCATATAGAGGTTGGTCAACAGTGATAATTGGGATTTTTCCAGGATTAAGGAAACTTACTGCATTCATCACTATGTTCATTCCATGGCGAAGCATTGCAACTGATTTTGAATCTTCATGGAATAAGGGTAAGAGGTAACTCACAGACTTGGTGTGGTCCCTTTAATGATCTGAACTGTTGCTGGAATGGTATGCTGCCCATGGCAAATTTTCACCATTGATGAGATCATTTATCTTAATCACTTGTCTGACATGATCCAATCACCTATATTAAATGAAAGTAGGAAAAATAGCATCATGTCACATTTTGAAAGCTGGTTATTGTTTCTTAACTGTATTCTCTCTTCATGGCCTTTGGTATGAGAAGATTATCTGGCTTGTTAGGTCCTTCAAACTTTGGAATAACTGGATTCTTCTTGGACATAGTGACTGGGTGTACATCAATATAGGACTGGCAGTTTGCGCAAGACTTTAGTCTGTCATCACAGTAGTGTGCTCTACTTCATAAACTTCATGTTGGGGATGCTGAAATAAAGATATACCAGTCCCATGGAAGGAGTCCTTGGCAGTTGTGGAACTAGGGTTATGATCGATATTATCAAGTGCTGCATTCGTGAAAAAGTTTATTTTGAGCTTTGGAGAGCACATAACTTTTTCAGTCTCATATTGAAGACAGAGATTGTTATTGAGGATAGTAGAAATAGTCATTACACGTTCATAGGAGATACTTAAACCCAGTTCAAACAGGGCATCCACAAGTTCTCTTTTACGAGTTTTACTATGGATTAGTACTCCTAGGTACTGTGGAAGAGGCGTTTCTCTTTCTTCATTGTGCCTGATAGTGTGGGAGGCTACATCTCTGCAGCGTGTAAAGCTATTAAACTTGAGCAATTGTGTTAGTGTAAGAACTGCGTGAAGTTTAGATGAGTGGCTTGACTGGGTTTTGATATTGGGACCATACAAGATCATAGAAACCAGTGCTACCAATGAATTTGGCACTGACAACTCTTGGCAATGATTGTCATATGTCCCCAGTAAAAGTGCTCTTGTTGTTAAACAACTCTCTACGAACTATCTGTGCAGCCCTTGCAAGGTGAATTGCATTGGACTCAGCATCAAGTTCACAAGCCTTCCTCATAGCTGGGCCAATATCTTCATTGAAGATGAGAATGATATCTCGACCATCTTTGAGAGCCTGCAAGTATGGGAAGTGTGCAAGAATTCTGTCTTTTAGGTGGGTTGAATTAATACGACCATTCAAACTTGTCCCCAGTTGCTTCACTCTAAATGAATACATTGCAAGTATATATTTTAGCTTGAACACTGGAACACTTTCATTCTCAGCTCTTGTCTCTTCAATATATGTGACCAGATCTGTAAGGGCTATGGCTCGATTTGAGGTACCATTGTCTTCTTGTTCGTGTGATTCTTTAGATTGCCTTGCCCTGTTGTACAATGAAACAAGGCACTGAATGTGATATAAGCATCAAAATCAAATCATGTTATTTAAAATTTTTCTTTGTGATATTCAACGCACAATACTTTCACACAACTGAACATACCTGCGCAAGACTTACCTTCGTGGTTCGTTTAGTGGACAATGCATTTTTAAGTAAATACTGTTGAGTAGGGCTTATAACTGTGACAATTAGCCATTAACTTACCACCGCCACTAACTCGAATAGAAATGGAGCTCCCATAAAATTTTAAGTTTTAACTGCACCCGCAAAACAATACAAAGCCGTAAACAATTCAATTTCTAAGGTGATACGGGTAATGGTCGCTAAACGGGAGTATTCTGTTTAGTGAAGTTTGGGACGGGGTGGAACGCGGAGCGAACACAAAAATACGGAGTCAAAACGTCCATATAATATTATATAAATAAACAAACATCCCCGGTTTTTTTCATTTTTACCCCCTAAGTGTCTCGCTCGCTCCCTTTATAGAAGAATTAACATAGAAAAAGGTAGGTGTGGTATTTTGTGTCTTCTCGAACCCCCAATGGAACTTCTGGCTATGGGCCTGATAATAATTGATTTATTTCCACAATTTAGTGCTTTAGCATATACAATACATTTTGCAAACCAATATCTTCACCTATGAGGGCATTTTCTTGTAAAGTTTCACATTAACAGATTACTTCTTGCTTCAAATATACACCTACATCAATTTGTTCATCAATTTCAAGGCTTTTTTTGGTAATCATTCATATATAATAATATTCATTCTCACAAATGCATATATTATAATAATCCTCATTAATGTATTCTTACTATTATTGATTGTTACTATTAATTGTCCCCAGTGCTGAAAGGCCACTTTTCCATGCCGATCAATACCAGTACATGTGTACACTCCTCTGTGTTTAGGCTCCACATGAGCAATTTTTAATGCATACATAAAGTCATTGGAATATACATGAGTAATCATATCAGGTTTAAGATCATCACCATCAAAACTCCAGTGAACATTAGAATAAGAGAAACATAAAAATATGGCATCTCCTCCCACTTCTATGTGTTGTGCAGTAGGAATTACATTATAATGACCATCTAAAAATGTATGAAGATAAAAATACATTATAAAGTTCTGACAGATCATAACAAAGAATAAGTCTACTTTATTACTACGATTAAAATGCATTCTTTCCGACCAAATAAAAATAACGAAATAAGTTTAATACAGATATTTTGGCACTGTGGTTTTTATCAGTTTGAAAAAACATTAAAATGACTGAGGACCTATATAAGTGTGACCAATATGAATCTAATGCTAAAAGAGCCTTAGGATAAAGTGAGTCTTAAAATAGATATAGTGCTATGTGTATCTATAAAACACATAGTTATGCATTGAAGTGAGAAAACAACAGGGACAGGAGGAGTTCTGGCATAGTTGTTTTTACCTGTTTGTTTAAAACTATCTAGCAAGCTGAGGACTTATTCCAGTGTAGTGTTGACCCACACTACACTAAACAGAGGCAAGGTAACTAGCACAGTGAAGATCCACTAGCGAGTATGGTAACGTCAGAGTTCCAGAAAGAAAAGTCAATACGATGACCAGCTAGGTAAGAGTTTGGGTTTTAAGTGCACCGCAAAAGAACTCAAAGCAAGTAATGGCTGTAAAACCGCAATGCTTTCACACAACTGGACATAACTTACCTTCGTGGTTAGTCTAGTGAATTTTCAAGTAAATATTGTTGCGTACGGTTTATAACCGTGACAAAGAGCGCCTGGACTTAACACTGCCACTAACATGGAACCACTATAAGTTTTCAAGTTTTAACTGTACCTCAAAATAATTCAAAACGGTAACCAATTCAATTTCTCGGGTGATGGGGTAATGCAGGTAGTAATCCGAGGGATTCCGTTTAGTGAAGTTTGAAAAGGGGTCGGCCAATGAACTAACAATAAAACGCCAGGGTCAGAGTACAAAAATGACTTGGTACGTCCAAACATATATATAAACTAGTGCTGTGCTTGAGCACAAATATCTAGCGAGCCTGCCTTACATAAAACTACAGTATTGTAGCTTAGTTTATGCAAAAAGTATATACTGTAGTAGTTGACCATTAAATTTACCACTCAAATACAGAATTACTCTCTTACCTCGATTTCCTGAATAGTGAAACTTCTGTAGTATTTAATTTAAGCCATTCTGACTGCCTCAATTACCAGTAATTGGTGAACAAGCTCGCAACCCTACCAAAAAACATAGCCACCGAGTAATTTTAGCTAACAAATATGGAACTACTACTTTCCTCAGCTTCTCCCAAGTAATGGTGGTTTCCTTATTTTAGCCACTCTGGCTACTAGTGACATTTGACAATAGTCTGGCTTCGCCGACCCTTTTCCTTCCCTGTATTGGTGGGCGGGGAGGAAGGAAAGGGTCAGGTAGCTCTATTATCAACGACTTGTACAAAGGACATCACAGGTTTAATGCGTCGTCATTAACGCGTAGGCTAAAATCAATCGGAGTCAAATATTTCGTTGCAGGCAAACATTTTGTTGGAATGTCTAGTTGCGACTGTGGTGTTTCAATAATGCAGAACAACAACAATAATGACTGGTTCACACTCGTGTAGGAGTTGGTCATATACAAGTGACAAACTCTGGAAATAAGCACTCTCTCAGTACCTTGTAGGAGGAGGGAGAGCTACAAAAACATCTCTTTAAAATTCCCTTTCACCTGCTCTGGCTTTACTCATGAAACTGTAACTTCTAAACACGCTCTTCATCATTCAGTTCTGTATGCTACAGATACTTTTCATATTTTTATCCTTTTTTTATACAATCGATTTATGCTAAACACTATAGGATACACTACAAACCTGTTTTGATTTTATACAAATAATTGATTATAGTGCTAATGAGTGTATCTAGCTAGTGACAATTGCAAAATAAAACAGAAGCAAAATTTGCTGTGTTAAAACTTTCGAAATATTTGAAGGCGATGTTCATTACTCTGTACAAATTGATTAGCTATGTCATTGAGATCTAAATTATCCAAATCTTCTGTATAGATATTCAAAACCATTAAATGATTTAGCCTTCCTTGTCCCATGGTGCTTCTTAAATAACTTCTGAGGGTAGACTATACTTTAGGTACTACACGCGAAGCGACGCCTCGCGTTTTCATCGCGATTCACCGCTAGTGAAACACTCGCTATTCCTCTCAATTAAAAACAATTGTTTGTCTATAACAAAAACAACTTAAATACACATATAACAGGACATAATATGCAATGGTTTGAAATAAATGAATAATCATAAAACATAACAAAAGTTAGTTATAATGGATATTGTTGTTTAATATGTTCATATATTATTTTGATGAATGGGTCTGAATTTTAAAATTTTTTTCTCCATAAATACTCAGATAAATACGTTTGAAATAACCCATCCCTTGTGTTTAAAACATGCTATGTGAAAAAAACTTGAATCTCTCAATGACAGAAGGAGGTCGAGTGGACTGTGATCTAGCTAGTTAGTATCACACAGGTTGTCACTGGTTCGTTACTGATGAATAATTACTTTGATAACTGTACCAATACAATCACTACAATAATCTTATAATAATGGTTGACATGGAAAACAAAACAAATAATATAATAGCGTTATAGCTCGCAGGCACGAAGTGCGCCTTTACAGAAACTATTGATTGTGTACGTGCGTGACTTGCGCGATACTGTCAACGTCTAAGTTCCTTAAATCCCTTCAGGGTTCGAGGCCTGAACATCCTCCAGGGGGCAGGAAGGCTCGTCTTGGTTTTGCTGATTTTCCTCATGCTTCTTTGGTAGAAGTAACATCAGTCTCTGCACTGCTCTCTTCACATAACGATGTCCATCATATAGCTCCACTACTCGTACTAATCTATCAGGGCCTGGAAATGTATTGCTCACAACTGCATATGGAAGTCTTTGATGTCCAAGTAAAACACCTCAATACCCACTATGTCACCAATTTGTAGGTTAGGATACTGTTTTTTCCATTTCTTAGACTACTGTTGATGTAGTTTTAAGTACTCATGGTACCATCGCTGTTGAAGCTCAATTCGTAATCTCTTCACATGATTCCAATGTTTTAGTGCAGACGGGTGAGGACTGAGTCTGGTAAAGCTGTTGGTAGTGCTAGGAGGGAACGACCATTGAGGAAATGAGCTGGAGTCAAAACTGGAATTCCATCATCAGGGAGTGAGTCCAGAGTAAAGATTGGACGACAATTGAGAATAGCTTCGACATGGGTAAGTGCAGTAGCCAGTTCTTCAACGGTAAGTTTCTGACAGCCAATAATCTTTGCCAGAGCTCGCTTCATCGCTTTTACACCTGCTTCCCACAATCCTCCATGATGAGGTGACTGCACTGGGGAGAACTTCCATGAAATATGTCTTGTCTCAGTAAAGGTTTGAATAACATCCTGTTTCACAATAGAATTGAAGATAAGTCGAATTTCCTTCTCAGCAACCACGAAATTTGTGCCATTATCGGAATAAATTGTGGTAGGACACCCTCTCCGATTGACAAAGTGTTTCAGTGCAGCTATGTAGGAATCGGCATGAAGACTTGTCACTGGCTCCAGGTGAATAGCTCTCGTGACCATACAAGTGAAGACTGCCACATTTCCTTTCTCTAATGTCGGTTTTCTTTTGTTAGAGCCACTTTTGACCATGATAGGACCAGCATAATCTACTCCTACTTCTTGGAATGCAGTCTTGAAATTTACCCGTTGAGAAGGCAATTGTCCCATTTTCTGTGCACAAGGAATAGCATTCACTTGTTTGCAGATAACACAGTTTCTGGCGATCATTCTGGCAAGAGATCATAATCCTGATACGAAATATCCATTAGAGAGAATCACCATCATAGTTCTTGCTGTAGGATGTTTGTAGATTCTGTGTAGATCCATGAGTAGTGAGTGAGTTATTTTGGCTTTCTTTGTAAGAAGGATAGGCTGTTTGGCATTGATAGGCATGTTAGCATTATGAAGTTGACCTTGGAGACGAGTCAAACCATGTTCATCTAAGAAGGGATTCAAGTGAACGATGGAAGATTTTGAAGGTAATGATTTGTTTTTCTGGAGAGCTTCTCTCTCAGCTGGAAAGTAATATTCCTGAGTAAGGCGTATTAGCTAACACCTAGCTGACTTCAGGTCCTGACAATCTGGTCTTATGGAGGTTTTGGTAGTGGAGTTTGCTCTTTGATTCCATTTTTGTCCTACGTCACTGTAGTGTCTCGATGTTGAAATTGCCCGTACACGACTGCTTCGTAAGCTAACTTGCTGGCATCGCTAAACCCATGTAATTGAAATGCGATAACGGTAGACTGCATTTCTACATACTTTCTGTGGACTGGGTGAGTTGTGATGCAGGATAGTAACTACATTTCTGCCAAACTTCTAGCAAATCATCTGGAATTTTCTCATCCCCATCCTATTTTCCTCTTCCAAAGCTCTTGCATGATCTTTCGTTGGAACATTGATGGGAGAAAACCAACCTAGCACATCAAAAACCTTTGAATGCTGTGAGGAAACTTGTCTTTTCGTGGGGTGGTCCGTGTTGAGTGGAGGCGGAGTTACCACGAAAAGTTGATCACTAGAGGTTTGCCAATGAATACCAAGTGCTTTTGGACATCCATCAATGCTGTTGCTGACTTGCAGAGGATCAGACTCTAACAGTTCAACTGGAATAGCATTTCTAAGGGTTTGGCTGCATTTCCTAAGACTCAATTTTCCCTTGGCGAGCAGGGCAGTAAGATCTTGTTGAACTGCTATTGCGTCTTCTACTGAATTTGAACCGTGCAAGAAGTCATCTACGTAGAAGTTTCTTTTGACGAGGGGTGCGGTGAAATTCTCCTCACTGTGGTCTTGGGCGATTCATCGCAGTGCAGCCGTGGCCAGAAATGGAAACGAGGACACACCAAATGTTAGGCGTTTCATTCGCCAATCTTCTATTTCGCCAACAGAATTTCTCACAAGGTATCTATGGTAATCTCTTTCGGCAGGGTGAAGAAGAATCTCCCGAAACATTTTGGAAATATCAGCAGAGTAAGCAATATCCCACAAGCGAAACTTGTGCTCAATACCGTTGTGAGTTCTGGATAGAGAGATGGTCCAGTGATAAGCGTGTCATTTAGTGATATCCCTGTTGATGATTTGGCTGAAGCGTCACTAACAACTCGCAATTTGGTAGTAGTGGACATTGCTTTCTCTACGCCGTGCATAGGGAGATAGAACTGCTCTGAATTGGGTTTGGCTAAGTCTTCAATGGGAACTTTTTCAGCATGATCCCTTTCAGCATAGTCTCGAACTTGTGCCACATACTCATCAAGTTTTTCCTTCCGACGAAGACCTCTCTCGTTTTGCAAAAAAAAACTCTGTAAAGCAATGGGACGCGATTCACCCAGTTGCGGTGTTGGATACTTCCTTGGAAGCTGAACAACCAATCTACCGTCTTCTTCTCTTGTCGTTGTAGAATTGAAGAGATCGATAGCCCTTTGATCGTCACCGGTGAGTAATTCTTCCTCTCCTGGAAGTTGGTCGATTTTCCACAAATGTTCACATATCTCATCAGCAGTCTCTTGGTGTTTTTCTACGCGACGACAAACTGCTTCCTCACTGGGTGTGCTAGGAGTACCACCTCCAATTATCCAACTGAAGATAGTCTCGAATGCCTTGAGTTCTCCACTGGCAGAACTGGCCATGTTGGTGAGGTAACAGCGGTAACTGTCAGCAATGTCTAGCAGGAGATCCACCTGTCCAGGTTCACCCATAAGTGGATCAGCTAACTGCTTTCCCTGGATAAAATCCATTCGTCGGATTTGGCTTGTGTCCTGTCCTTGTAAATCCTTGCACACCTTGTCCACAACGTAGGCTTGAATAGTAATTTCCCTTGTTGAATATTTTCTGGGACAGAATAGTGTCAGGTCAACAACCATGTCAGACTCGAGAGGAAACTCTCCTCCCACGGAAAGATTTGTATGGTGCTTATGCATTTTGGCTTTCAAAGTGTTTGCAAAGCGTCGGCTGATCAAGGTAGCTTCAGATCCACTATCAATCAGAATTCTCCTGGTGTAGGTCATTTTGTCACTAACTATAGATGCCAAAGCCTATGCACTGGACGATTGTTTCTGTGGTCTTTTTTATGCATTCCTCTCACCGCTCTTTCACTGTTTCCTGGTGCTATATTTGATCCTGAAGTGGAGGAATCGTTAGGGGCTGAGAGGGCGGTGTAGCTGGTTGAAGTTCTATGGAGTAACGAATTGTGGCGTCGATTACACTCACGACAGTTCTTTTTGCTCGGGCAGTTGTATGCTGAATGATCAGTTCCAAGACAATTGAAACATAGACGATTCTGTTTCACAGTTTCACTCCTTTGATCCACAGTCTGGGACAGGAAAGTAGGACACTTGTATGTGTAATGTGATCTGTGACACAAATTGCAAGACAGATTGGAGCTGTTATAATGTGATTGCGATACACGCAGCATCTTCTTGTCCTTGGCTTTCTTGGGTTGTAATTGTCCTTTGACAGACGACAAATCATTGTAAGGGTTATATTTTGCTAGTGACTCACTCTCTTTACTAGCAATTCGGGCTTCCAGGAACTCTATAAAGTCTTTATCGGTAGGTGGCGAGGTCATAGTTGAAATTTTGTCATTCCATCTTTCCCTGGTCATTCCATTTAGACCTCGTATCTTCAAGCCAGTTGCAAGTTGGCCAGCTGTCTAGCCACCATTAGCCTTCAATCCCTGGATGCTGGTCTTGAACTCGTCTCGAAAATGGTTCAATCCTTCGAAAGTATCGGGTATATCTTCTAGTCCGTCGAATTGCTGGATGTGATGCTCGTACACAAGTCTCGGTCGATTATACAACAATTGGAGCTCTGTAGCTACCTCCAACTGCAGCTCTGGCTTCTTGCTTGGACTTATCAGTAATCATTGCAGCTTGAAGTGCACTAATTTTCTCAGAGTCTGCAAGATGTTTCTCTCTCTCGATGCGTGGCTGAATAAAAGTCTTTCCAATTCACCGGGTTGCCCTCAAACTTAGGAAGATCCACCTTTAAAGTGGAGTGATATTTTACAACAGTGGAAGTTGGAGTAGATGATACAGGAGAAGTAGGACGACTCTTGGGTTGATCATCCATCCTCAAACGAATGCGTGCAACAATATCCTCAATTTCATTTCTCCAATCTCGAACCTGCTTGACTGATCGAAGCGCAACCGTTTCCTGTTTGAAATTCCCGATATGCTATCGAAAGACTTGATTGTCGCCATACCCGTGACCACTCTCTGAGCATAGATAGATTCTAAGCGTTCCATAAGGTTAACATAGCGAAGGTGCGCTGTGCAGATAATTTGGCGTTTTTCGAAATCTAACTGAACTACTGTATTATCAGCGATCTGGGGGTCGTAGTCGGCATCAAAATCAACCTTCCCAATGGCTGCAATTCTTTCTGCTACGATTATGTATTGGTTGCAGGCTATATTGAGTCCATCATACTTTTTCACTAGGTCAGCAATATTCCAACTGTTAGGGTTAGTGTCCAGTTTTTCCAAGAAGCTTTGAGCCTTAGTGATCGTAGTTTTTTTAGTTCCTCGCTTTCGATTAAGATCAGCAACGTCTTCAATGTGGGAGACTTCATCTCGGAAAGCATCTACTTTAGTAACTGAGTCAGTCATCTCGAAAATCAGTAGGGAAACAAAAACAAGAGATCTAACTTGACAAGGAAGCTGACTGGAACTGGCTGAACAACTGCCTCTTTCTCTTGAAACAGAAGGCCTTGAAACAGAAGGCCTTGACGTTCGGCAGCAGCGATGCGTCAGAGTTAGAATTAGCTGTACAACTTATGGATTAAATCAATTCACCAGTAGTCCGTTAGTTCGGCCTTATATCCGGCTCGAAGGACCAAGAAAATGAATGGGCAGGGCTGCCACAACAAGTAGAACAACGAAAAGAGGATACAATAACTCGGGAGATCTGAGGTCAAGTGGACGGTGGGCCTGTGATCTAGCTAGTTAGTATCACACAGGTTGTCACTGGTTCGCTACTGATGAATAATTACTTTGATAACTGTACCAATACAATTACTACAATAATCTTATAATAATGGAAGATATGTTGGACACAGAGGTATTGATGAAATTTCTTAACTCCAAACACAATAGCGAGTCCTTCCTTCTCCAACTGAGAATATTTCTTTTCAGCAACTCCAAGTGAGCGAGATGCAAACGTTATTGGCTTTTGTTCTCCGTCCGGAAATCGATGAGAGAGAACAGCTCCTACGCCGTATGGCGAAGCATCGCATGCCAGAACGAGTTCCACATCGGGGTCGTAATGGACTAATACACTGTCCGATGTGAGCAGAGCCTTGACTTCTTCAAAAGCCTTCTTCTGTGCTGCTCCCCAAGACCATTTCACGTCTTTCTGTAAGAGTTCATACAACGGGGCCAACACACGCGACAGATCAGGGAGAAACTTGCCATAATGGTTGACAGCTCCCACAAATGACTCTAGCTTGGTGACATCGGATGGTTCAGGATCCCTGTGAATTGCCTCCACCTTCTCCACAGCAGGTTGGATTCCCTTCCCAGAGATGTGGTAGCCCAAGAACTCCACCGGGGGCAGTAGGAAGAGAACACTTGCTCCGCTTAAGTTTCACCCCAACTTTCTCCAGTCTCTCCAAACAGCCCCCTAAGTGCTCAGATGTTCAGCCAACGGTCTTGCCTGTGATGAGAATATCATCAATATAAATCAGTACACCAGTTACTCCTTGCAAGAGATTCTCCATGATTCACTGAAATAGCGAGGGTGTCGAGGCCACTCCGAAAGGCAGACGGTTCACCCGATAGAGTCCCTTGTGCGTATTTATTGTCACCATCTCCTTGGAATCTGCGTCGAGCTAGACTTGCTGATAGGTATGCATTAAGTCCAATTTGGTGAAAACAGTACCTCCAGCGAGGGATGCCAGCAAGTCATCCACCTTGGGCAATGGATACGATTCGTCAATGTTTCTCGGTTCACTGTGACCTTGTAGTCGCCACATAGACGGATAGCTCCATCCTTCTTATGAATAGGAACTACGGGAGTACCCCAGGGACTAAACTTCGTTGGTTCCAGGATTCCATGCTTCACTTGTCGGTCAATTTCGGTTGCAACTTGACTACGTAGCACATAGGGAACTTGTCGGGCACGGTAAAAATTGAGGTCTTTCCCCTTCCTTGAGATACAACCGTGCCGTGACTCCCTTAATTCGTCCGAGACATTCAGCAAATAGAGCAGAATGAGTATTTATTATTTTAACAAATTGTTTAACTCAAAATAGAGAAATAGAGTTTAGCGCGCTCGACATAAGACTTCCAGTCTCCAGAGGCGAGGTCGAACTGACTTAAGAGTTCGGTGTAGAGCTACCATCTAGAGTACATCTCGGTCCTCGTCGCCAATGTAGTATCTGTTGTCTTCGAGGTAATATCTCTTAGTTTTAAAGTTTTATTAAAAGAGCTCAAAGATACGAACAATACAACAGATATACAACAGACAGGCTGCTGACAGACTGACAAAAAAAAGTATTAAACTGATATAAGAATGATGACATGCCATTGACACAAAACCAAAGTGTAAATAGGGGTGGAGCACAGATAAGAACATAGACACAATACAGGCGATATCAAAGAAGTCCAAATAGTCTGTGGTAAGATGCCACATTCCTCTTCCTCTAAAAATGAACTACCTCTACCTCTTATTATCACTCTTGTTTAATCTCATACTTGACTCTTGTATTTAGTGGACATAGACACAACACAGGCGATATCAAAGAAGTCCAAATAGTCTGTGGTAAGATGCCACACACACATATTATATACATATATATAACATCCGATTTTGCATTATCCACCTCTAATACTGTCTCCTCGCTTCGCTCCCTGCTGATAACATGTACCCGATTTTGCATTATCCACCCCTAATACTGTCTCGCTGGCTCCACTTGCTCGCCAATTATATGATTGATTTTTTAACTTCTAACACTCAAAGCTACTAAAAATAATGTCGAGTTTTTAAATTACATTTAATTGGTTTTTATGCCATAGTAACCAATCACAGCAACTGTTTGAATTGAAAAAAACAACAACAGCCAAACAATACATGTTATTTAAATCTTCAACTTCAATATTCTTAGCTAAGTAGAAGCTGTAATTCACAACACTTTCACACAACTGGACTTACCTACACAATACTAACCTACTTGGTTAGTCTAGTGGACAATACATTTTCAAGTAAATACTGTTGCATAAGGCTTATAAACATGACAAAGAGCATACTGAATTACCAACCCATTAACCTGAATAGAAGTGGAACTCCGGTAGGTTTCAAGTTTTAACTGCGCCCACAAAAGAATTCAAAACGATGAACAATTTAATTACTACGGTGATAGGGGTAATGATCGATAAACCTGAAGATTCTGTTTAGTGAAGTTTGGGACGGGGAGGGCGAAGATCAAAGTACAAATGACATGAGTACATCTCCCCATATAAACAAATATCCCCGATTTTCAAATGCACTGTACATTTAATTAATAAAATACAATCTTAAAAGAAAAAGAAATCTGATGTGTTAGGAAAGTGGAGGCGCTTCAGCCAGGTGCATACCACAAACATCTAACTATTGGTAGACCTACTGAGTTACATCTTACAGATCAGTCTTAGTAAATGTATGTGAACTTCAGACTTCCTGACAAACAATAGAATGAGTACAATTCTGAGTGACTAAGTGATATATCCAGGACTGTCCCCCCTCCCCCCCAAGCTTTCTGTACAGTTGCCCACCTATGCTCAAATATAATCATGGTGTACTGACCAACTTGGCCTCTAGTTTGAAATTTAAAAAATTCACCCACCACTTCAAAATTGTGATCTGAATGTTTAAGACCTGAAATTTGTGTTATGTCATTCATTCTAAAGCTGCTTTCTATTTGACCAGCAAATGCATTCACAACTCACTGACTAACCTACCCTCACATTATGAACAACTACTGATAATCTACCTTACTCACCATATCACCGACTAACCTACCTGTACTATTGGCTTCATAAACATGTAAATAAGACCAATGCAGAAACTTTTCTTTTAGTAAGCCTTTTCTTCCCTCACAGGTATATAATCCAGAATGATGCTTACTTACAGACTTTATTTCTAATATGTATTTATTATCAGAAATAGACTTGTATGCATCTCGAACTGGCAGTTTATTTCTAAAATACCACCTCACTGGATAGTTAGAATCACAGGAAATTTTAAGTGTGCCTCCTTCTAGTTGCATACTATATTTTGGTGACACATTTCCTAAAATAAATATACAGAACATTAGCCAACTGATGTGCTCTAGCAATAAATTGTTTAAAGTGCATTTCATATTTAAAAATTGGTAAAACTTTCTGATTTTAAATGTGAGTTATACTTGCCATTTGACGATTACTAATACTTTATTGTAAATTTACCTACCAGGGCCATTTAGGGATGGTTAGAGGGGGGTTTGTTCCTAGTAGCTTATTCTAGTATCAATTCATCTTAGGAATTTGCTTTATCAATCATGTTTTTTTTTTGTTAACCATTTTTAAGAATATGGACAGTAACTGAAAGGGTATCTATAATAAAGATTAGTAGGGATGCTATAATACAAATTAGTAGAGATGATGTCTTCCAAATTTGGAAGCTGTAGCACAAGCTATCTTCACCCTACACATTACAACATACTATTTGTGTTCAATATATTATTGCTGGTTTCGAGGGAAAAAACAACAACTTCGCTTAACGTAGTAGCTGAGGCCAGCGGGGAGAGTGAGGGGGCGGGTCTTGTATTCCGTTTACTATTACACCGCTGGCATATCCGACAAACCTGTAGCAGATGATTGAAAGAAGTTAAATAAGCTTAATGCAGGCTTCTTAGAGAAACTATGCTGGTGTGAATTGCGTGAGTACACCAGTTAAGTAGAAAAGTAAGTGAATTAGTTAGCTACAGTTTTCCTCGCTGTTAGTGAAAAGCCGCCTAAAGGATTCTTAACAACGCTCCTACAGAATCTAACCTGGTAGCGTTTTTACTAACAGTGTGAGTTCCGGAGCTCGCCAGAGTTTACAACTGCACCATAAACTAGAGCTAGAAGCTAATTGTTGTTTATCCATTTCTGCCATAATTTTTTTTAAACCACCTGATTCTTTTTATCCGTAGCTACACTTCTTTGACTTAAAACTTTTCCAGCAATACAAAGTTCAAGAGTGGGTAAGGTTCAACCCTATTTGAGAAGTGCTGGTCAATCCTTACACAATAAGGAAGCAAATCTTGGTGGGCTAAATTTAAAGGCACTACTTTATTTAAAGTGTCCATATAAATTGAAAGAAATTATTGAAGGGTGGCCCACCTAGCAGCGGAACCGCCACTAGATCCGGACTTCTAGGCATTAATTGGCAGCAGCGAAGCAGGCCAGACACTACCTGGGTAACACAATTGAAAGGGGTAACACAATTGAAAACTGGGGATATTGTTAGTTCATATATGTGAGGACCTGTGTGCGGGCTCTCTCTCACTCCGGTACACTGACACCAGTTCTTCTCCCTCTGAGTAGCTAAGACTAGCTCCACCAACTCAGCCAGACAAGTTAGTACTTTATCCAGAAACGGGAAAAGATTGTCCAGGCACACATATGCTCAGCCATTATTGCTTCACACGCGCATGCCCAGACTAATAAGGAAATGAGTGAATGACATCCATCTATCTACCACATAAACAATAATACATACATACACACTCATAACACACACTGTCTGTTTGTTCTTCGTCTTTATTCTTCAGGAGGCTGTACCCACAGCCCCCCCACCTCCCCTTCGGCCTCTCTGGCTAAGCTGACACACCACAGGGTCAGACTCTTGAAGTGTATCACTGTCTTCAAAGTCCTGTCTGCTGAGTTCGACTTGCCCTGCGTGTACACTATGGTGATTTCCTTCTCCTTTAGTTTTAATGCCTTCCTTCCCAGTCTGTTATTCAACTTGCTGCCTGATAACAATGCTTCATATGCTTAGTGGTCTGTGTAGACAGTCACAGGTGCATCTTTCAAGTAACAATCGAAATAATTCACAGCAGCCACAATGGCAAGAGACTCCAGCTCAGTAACCGAATATCTTTTCTCAGCGCCTTGAGGTTGTCTGCTGAAAAAAGCAACAGGCAGCTCCACACCATCCCACAGAATATGTAGACATGCACCAATGCCGCCACAACCAGAGGCATCAGTACACAATACAAATACATCATCATCAACAGGTACATCAACAAAACATGTTTACAAAGTAACTTACGTAAATGTCTGAAAGCTGCATCCATCTCCCCTGTCCAGACAACTGTGTGTGGTGAGGAGAGAGACGTTGACAGAGTGAGTAACGATAAATGCTCAGCAAAACTTGGCATGAACTGCCTGTAATACCCAATGCTGCCAAGAAAAGACCTCAGCTGCTTCTTGGTCTTGGGCCTACCATACTGTGCCATATGCTTCACCCTTGCCTCTGGCACTGCCATCCTACCACAACCCACTCTGTGGCCTAAATAATCCAAGTACTTCTTCCAAAACTCGCTTTTCGACATCTTCACTGTTAACCCAGCTTCACCAACACACTTGACAACTCTCACTATATCTCTCAGGTGGTCAGACCAGCTGCCACTAAAAATAATTATATCATCCCATAATGCTTGCAACAATCCTTCACAGGTTTCAACACTAATGCAACAGCTGTCCAGCCTGGACGTAGACCTGGTATCATAAGTAAAGTCATCAAATTGGTTGTGCTGTAGAGCCAGAACTCTAGCAGACAAACCCACTTTCTCTAAAAGTCTGCATGTTATTGCTACAATCTCTGTCCTGCCTCAGATCGACAAGTAACTCCCTAGCTTTGGGGGTTAGCTTGGAAAGAAAAATCCTCTTATACTACCCTCTGGGACTGTTCAAGTCCCTCATATCTGCTTCAAAGTTCCTGATGTATTTTCTACGTATTTCCATGTCAGCTCCATGTCTACACTGTGGCACCTCCTTAGCCAACCTGTCACCATCATTATCAACCATCACGTTCCTAGCCTTTATCATCATTTTAAACATCCTCATCTCTTCCTCAGTAGGACCTCCCATCTGAAAACCATCACCCATTCTAGCATTTCTACCATCATCAACCACTTTCCTAGTTCTAGACTCATCTCTCGCATCCCTTCTTACTCTTGATTCATCTCTCACATCCCTTCTCGCTGGTGTAAGAACCAGGGGGGCTTGGGGGGCTGTAGCCCCCCAGCCTGAAAGTAAGGGGAGCAGAGCCCCCCCCCCCCCTGCTGAGGGCACAAGATAAATCTCACCAGTCCTGCTAGGTAATCTCAATGGTAACTAAAAAATGTTAATCAACTCAAATCACAGCAGCAACATATACTGTCTATAATTTTCAGCTGCTCTAACCTAGGTGGGTAGGCTTCACTAAAGAAAGGTAGCTGCAATAACACTAAAAATTGGTAAGCTATGCCAGTTGCTATAAATAAGAGTGTAATAAATTGCACAATACAGAGTGAGATAACACTGTGTGATAACGTGGGTTATCTCACAGGTTATGTAGAAAAAAATTAACATTGTGAAGATATCTAACACAAATAAATAATATACTTATTTTTCAGGCTAGATATCTTCATAATGTTAAAGATATGCTCGGACAGCGAGATAATTCAAGTTATCGCACTGTGGGGTGGATCGGATCGCTCCCTTGCTGCTGCGTACAGCGCAACGCCACAGTCTGGTAGACAGCAAAGTCGCTGCCACCAGAGTTCAGTTTGAGAGTTGCCTCACTTGAGCAAACGAATTTAACACAAGTACCGAACTGATTACAACACGTGGCGAGGGGTTTGATATACGTATCCGCCTCGCCACATAACCAATCAAAATGATGCACATTATTGCAGGTGACCTGCGCACTACTGCTAACACTTAACGTTTCTATACGATACACACTCTAACAACAATACATGATAAATGACGTGACATAAAACATAACATAAAACTAGTTCTCTTCTTCTATCTTCTCTTGCTTTTCTTCTTCCCTACTCTTCTCTGTCCTTGCTCTCCAGTGTGGGCATCTCTTGTATGCCCACATCTCCCCCCCCCTTCATGAGCTGGGTGACACGGTCACAGACAACAGTCTCTCCATGGCACCTACTCAGATCGTCAGCGACTACATTCTTATCTCCTGCCCGATATACAATATCAAAATCATACATGCATAATTTCAAACACCAGTTGTAAATTCTTCGGTTTTCCTGTCTCCCGCATCTCATGTTCACAAGACCTTTGTGATCGGTGATCACTGTAAATTTCCTACCATACAGGTAGTATGCGAAGTGTCTGATGGCCTCATAGACACCTAGGCCCTCTAACTCTTGGGCACTATAATTCGTCTGAGCTCCTCGCAGCTGCTTCGAGAAGAAGGCGACGGGAATTCTCTCCTCGTTCCGAACCACGGAAAGGACGGCTCCTACACCCGTCGAGCTTGCGTCACACTCTAACACAAATACATCACTCACACACGGAACACATAAACGAACTGAAACAGATAATTGATTGCACAACACATGGAAGGCATCCAACATCGAACTCGTCCAACTCACCACCCCAGGCATCGCCGTGGACGTGTGTGGCGTGAGGACAGAGGACCATTGATGAAGTCCAGGGATAAACCTCCTATAGAACCCCACCAGGCCCAGGAAACCACGCAGCTGTTTCCTCGTTCTGGGCAGAGGATGATTTCGTATCGCCTCTACCCTTGCTTCCGGAACACTAATTCTGCCGCCACCCAATTGGTGACCTAAAAATTCTAAAGTTCTCCTACCGAAACTGCACTTCGACCGTTTACAGGTCAGGCCATTCTTTCTTAAGGCCTCCAAAACTCTCTCCAAATGAACCAAATGCAACCCCCAATCTTCCGACACAACAAGAATGTCATCGATATAAACATTAGCCCACTCTCTACAGTCTACCAATACCTCGTCCATCAAACGTTGGAACACGGACGGAGCGTTCGTTAGTCCAAACGGCATCCGCCGGAATCTGTACTTCCCAAAGGGACACACGAAACATGTCTTGTCCCGGTCACCTTCGTCCATCAACACTTGATGAAAACCTTTAGCCAAGTCGATCTTGGACATAACTCGGCCAACTCCAACCTTCTCCACCATCTCATCGAAGGATGGGATGTAGTACGGCTCTTTTGTTGTGATATCATTGAGCCGACGGTAATCAACACAAAGCCTGATATTCCCATCTGGCTTCCTCACAGGCACCAACGGAGATGCCCAATTGCTCTTGCATCTTTCAATAATTCCTTGTTCTTCCAGACTTTCTAATTCTTTCTTCACCTTCTCCCTTATTCCCAAAGGAACCGAATACGGCGTCTGACGAATGGGTTCACTATCTCCCGTATCGATGGTCATCTTGACCCGATCCGTGCTACCCGGACTGTCAGAGAAGACGTCGTTGTACGTCCCCAGTAACTCTCGTAATTCACTTTCATTGAACCCTTCACATTCGCCCTTCAACTCACTGCTCTCATCCCCTTGTTCCTCCACAACAATATCTAACCTTCTTATACACGCTCTCTCTCTGAATTCTTTAATACAGTTAACATGCACTACCTTAGAGTGCTTCTCATTCCCAATCTTCCCAATCCTATAGTTCACTGCTCCCATCTTCCTTAAAATCTTGTACGGACCCTGCCATGAATCCGACAACTTACAGGTCATCCCCGGTACCCTGTATAAAACTAACTCTCCCTCCTTAAATTCCCTCAACTTCGTTCCCTTGTTCACATACTGTAACCTACTCTCTTTCCCCTTAGCCATTCTCAATGCCGCACTGTCTCTCATATTTTCCAACCTCTCAGCCATCTTAGTTACCCACTCGCACACATTTAACTTTTCTGCTTCTACCTCGTAAAGACCGTGGTATAGGGCGTCTAAGGGCGTCCTTACCCGAAACCCATAAACCATGTCAAAGGGGCTAAACCCCGAGTCGGCATGAGGCATCTGCCTTAGAACAAATAGTACAAAACACAACTGGCCTACCCAGTCTACCCCCTCATCTATGCACTTCCCCAACACGCTCTTCATGGTCCCGTGCATTCTTTCCACGGCACCATTTGTCTCAGGATGGTAGGGAGACGTACGCACCTTCTCTATCCCCAGGTGCTCACACAATTGGGTCATTACTTTGCCGCAAAACTGACTGCCTTGGTCGGTGAGAATCCTTTCCGGGACCGAGGTCCTGGAGAATATGGACCATAGCCCATCCATTACTGCCTTGGCTGTAAAGCTTCTCAGGGCAACTGCTTCTGGCCATCTTGTTGCCAAGCAAATGTAGGTCAAAATATACCTGCATCCTCCCTTCCCCTTTGGCAACGGCCCCACCAAGTCAATCGCCACGCTCTCAAATGGCTCCGCCAGTATGGGTCTCTCGACCACTGGTGCCCTTCTTGGCCTGTGTTTGCTTCTCACCTGGCACCTCTCGCAACTCCAACAGTGCCTTATAATGTCTCGAGCCATTCCAGGCCATGCAAAATATCTACCCACCATCTTCGCCACCTTGTCCGCACCCAAGTGCCCATTCCTTTCATGTCCCAAAACTTTCACCTTCTTCCTATAGCTCTCTGGCAACACAATCACATCTCTATATTCATCCCACGTCACATACATTCCCCTCACTAACACTTTCCCTTTCCATCGGAAACCTCTCTCTTTCCTATCTCCTAACTCCCTCCATTCTCTTAAGCTGCTGTCTTCCTGCAGCTCTCTCGTAAACTCTTCCTTCTCACGACCCTCTTTGACGGGTCCTATTTCCCCCGCTATTCTACTTAACTCAATCTCAGACTCCGTTCCCCCCGACAATTCCCCCAAGGGAGTCGCACTCCCTTCGTCCGTCTCTTCTCTTGCTTTCGCCCGGGGTTGCTCGGCATCAGGCGTACCTTCAGCTTCTTCCACCCCTTGGTCCTCTCCCACCCTACTCCAATCTTCGGGCATATTTAAGGGATCGGACTGGCTACTCGCCCCTTCCTCGGGTTCAGGCTCACCATCACCCTCAGGACTAACTACGTCCCATGACACCACTTCGTCTGCCATTTCCTCATTCTCATCTAGCTCCCTTTCTCTCCTGACCATACTCCTAGTCAGCACATTGACCCCAGCTTTATCCCCTGACATATACTCCCTTATGGCCTCCCTGTATGCCATAGCTTCCCGATCATCTGCTAAAGAGACCGGTACCAAACACGTCACCCCTGATGATTAACTTTCATCTATTATCGACCTTATTCTCTTTGTGTGGCCTCCCACCACGAATTCACATATACAACTCTTGTATCTTTTCTCTGTACCCCCATATCCCTTCACGTATACATCAGAACACAGCTCTACTCCTTCAGGAACTAATTCCTTGGGTACAGATCCCAATTCTGCACCCGAGTCCACAAGGATCTTGGTCCTAACCCCATTCACCAACCCATACGCCACATTCTCAGCCTGTCCTGACTCAGTCCTCCTGAGCATAGACATCTTCGTTGGGTTCGGCTCCTTTTTAACAGTCACCGTTCCCTTCTTAGCTGTGCACTCAGGGCTCTTATGCCCCACCTTACCGCAGTTATAGCAGGTAGGTACACGTGCAATGTAGCTACTTCCCTGCTTGTCCTTCCTACACTCGCTGGCTCTATGTCCCTTCTCACCACAACTATAACAAGTTACAACACCATAAGTGCTTCCCACTCTGTCTCCCAAACCACCCCCTTGGGCCTTGCCTCCACGCCCATACCAACTCTCCCTGTCTATTGTCCCTCTATATCCCCTGTTCACCTCACTGGGACCACTACCCAAAGGCTTGTAAAAGTTCCCCCTCTGCCTCCCGGACATCCAGTCCTCAAGGGCCTCTCTCAGCTCCCCCCACTCCCCAATTTTTCGCATCTCCAAAAATGCTTTACCACTCTGCGGCAAACTCCGCCTTAACACGGCCAACGCTATGGCCAACATACACTCTTCTATACTCTTGCTCCCCTGGCACATTCCCTTTGTCACCCGTAACAACCAGTCCGCTATTCCCCCAGCAGACATACCCTTAAACAAATCCCCATTGGCCTCTAGCAGCTGATTCCCATAAGTAATGGCTGTCTCCCCCATGGCCTTCAGTAAAATCTTCTTAATCTCCTCATACGGTCCCTCCCCATCCCTGGCCTGTGCTACCCTCATGCACAAGGTCTCAGGTAACCTGGGATACAGTCTCTCTCCCCAATCATTCTCACTCACCTTCCCTTCTCTCATTATTCTCTCAAATTTCCCCAAATACGCCCCCAACTCAGTTCCTTCCTTATATACTCCTAACCCCTTTAGCTTTTCTTGCAATAACTCTCGTCTCTCACGTATTTTGTCGTCTTCCAACTTCGACGCTCTTCGTCGTTCTTCTTCCTCCCTGCGACGGTTAACTTCTTCTCCTCGCCGTCTGTTCTCGCCTTCCTCTCTATACCTCCTAAATCTGTCTTCTTCTTCTCTCCTCCTTGCTGCCTCATCTTCCTTCGTTCTTCTGTTCCTCTCTTCCGCCTCCTTCCTTTCCTCTCTGTCTTTTTCATCCTTCTCTACTAGGTACCGCAACAGAGCTGCTACTTCACCTTCGTCGCCTCTCTTCGCCATATCTTCCTGCAACAAGTCCACCTCACTATCTTCCGCCGCTTCCGAATCTATGTCTGATGCCTCCTCGTACTTCACCTCCGAAACTCGGAATGGGTACGGTGATCGTGTCTTTACAGCCGGTCGCCTCCTGGGTCGATAGAGTTCCTTGTCGGTGCTCACCCCGGGCAACTTCCTGGTCCTCCTCCTCGCCTCACCTTGTCCAGGCTCTGTCATAGAGGGCAAGCGAACTCATCCTCAGTCTGGACCCTGTGAATTACAACAGCACACGGTGATAACAAAATGGGCACAACACACTATTAGAAACTATCAACAACTTCAATTTACACTTAGAAAATTTCAAACCACACACAACAACACTACAACGCAAGTTTCTAAGGGCTGTCCGAGCCTCCTTCCCAATGCTTCTCCTCGTTCTCGTCTCTTCGCCTTGTTCTCTCTTTCTATGGCCTCCCTCTACCGTAGCAAGGGGCCTTGTGATCTGCTCTCCTCCGCCTCGACAGGTAGAGCGTTCTCTCCCTCTGCCGTAGCTAGGGATGTCGATTGCTTTAGTCCGTAGACCGTGGTAGGGTGGAAAAGTTCCACTCTGGTTCGAGTATCTACGTTCGTGAACGCAGACTGTGGGACCTACGGGCACCGTGGTAACCTCTTGGTCCTTTGTACGTCAAGATCCTAAGTTGGACGTCTCCGCCTCAGGATCCCACCGCTGCCACCAAATCTGTGGGGTGGATCGGATCGCTCCCTTGCTGCTGCGTACAGCGCAACGCCACAGTCTGGTAGACAGCAAAGTCGCTGCCACCAGAGTTCAGTTTGAGAGTTGCCTCACTTGAGCAAACGAATTTAACACAAGTACCGAACTGATTACAACACGTGGCGAGGGGTTTGATATACGTATCCGCCTCGCCACATAACCAATCAAAATGATGCACATTATTGCAGGTGACCTGCGCACTACTGCTAACACTTAACGTTTCTATACGATACACACTCTAACAACAATACATGATAAATGACGTGACATAAAACATAACATAAAACTAGTTCTCTTCTTCTATCTTCTCTTGCTTTTCTTCTTCCCTACTCTTCTCTGTCCTTGCTCTCCAGTGTGGGCATCTCTTGTATGCCCACAGCACAATGTTACCTCACCTCAAGCTCATTACTCCCAGATACGCTTGTAGTTATAGCAACCTATTGCAAATAACCTAGCTTACTGGGTTTATACAGCTACCGTCCTTTACACTATTTCACTATGTGACATGCCAACTCATATAATATGTATTACATATTATTACTTGCAAGTTCTCCACCACACAGTGGTACCTGACATATTAAATTAAGCAAATCAGGAGTGCAGCAGCCTAAGGTAGTTCTATCCATGGTTTCCCTCTCCTACTACTCCCTTTTTTTCCTTTTTTTTCCTGAGCCATCTGGGCCCTATTTTTCTTATTCCTCATTTTTACTCATAAATTCCCTTCTCCTCCTCCTCTTTGTATCTCTCCTGCTCCACGGTATCTCTGTCTATTTGTGTATTTTCTTTCACTTCTTCATTGAAGTGGTTGCATCAGTCAGTTTATTCTCACCTACATTGACCCTTGTATTCTACTGCTTCTCTGCCTCTCTTATACCATTATGGATAGCTGTGGCGGTTGCTTTTTTTCTTCTCATTTGCCCCATGTCTCCCCCCTCCCCATGGTGACTATGCTTTACCAACTTGATCAGCTCATGAATTATTCATGATCACAAACACCATCATACAAACATACTAGTGATGTGCTTGAGCACAAATGGCAAGCGAGCCTAAAGACTATACTATTTTTATATGAATGATTTTTGACTTCTAACACTGAAGCTACTGAAAATAAGGTCCAGTTTTTAAATTTAGCATACAGGGTAAAGGGATTTCAGTGCCATAGTAACAACTCTCTGCAACTGCTTGGAAAAAACAACAACAACAAAACAATACACGTTATTTAAAAGTTTTCTTTGTGATATTCTTTAGCTAAGTAGTGGTTGTAACACACAATGCTTTGACACAACTGGACATGCACCTACACAGACTTACCTTCGCAGTAGTCTAGTGGACAATGTATTTTCAAGTAAATACTGTTGCGCACAGCTTATAACCATGACAAAGAGCGCATTGACTTACCACCACCACTAACTCGAATAGAAATGGAAATCCCTTAAGTTTTCAAGTTTGAACTGCACCCTCAAAAGAATTCAAAACGTTAAACAATTCAATTCTAGGGTGATACGGGTAGTGATCGATAAACCAGAGGATTCTGTTTAGTGCAATGTGGGACGGGGTCGACCACATAACTAACACAAAAACGCGAGGGTCAAAGTACAAAATGACATACATACGTCCATAAATGTGACCGTCTACGGGAAAACCAGGGCACAACGCGGCGTGCGTAATAACGAGAAAAGATCGATCGATTTCTTAAAAATGTATTGTTTCAAGCCTACGGAAGGGAACGGTTAGGTCTATTATAGCAGGAACCACTAAAGCTGCGACGATAAAACTTGGAGAGCTCAATATCTGGACGCCGACAACTCCGTAAGTGCAAAAAAAAAAAATTCGAAGGTGCCGCGTTGTGCCTGGTTTTCCTATAGACGGTCACAAATATATACAAATAAATAAATAAATAAACATCCCCGATTTTCGACTGTGTTACCCCTGTAAGTGGCGAGCGAGCGTAGTGAGCGAGACAGTATTAGGGGTAGATAATGCAAAATCGGGTATATGTTATATGTGTATATATGTATGTGGGATGGTACGTATGCCCTTTTTAGGCTTGACCCCCAGTTTATTCTGAAACTACATGATTAAACAAGCCTTACTTTATACTTAAGCTCCAAAGTGTGAGAAAATTCCTGCGAAAATGCTTGCTTTTCAAGAAACGTAAAGTTGATTCGACCGGTTACTATGGCATTGACCCTTTTCCAGACTTAATTTCAAAACTTCGCCGTTTTATGGGGGGGGTACGGAGTGCTAATTGTTGGTTGTCAAGAGCTGTTGGTAGTCAGAATGCCGTAGTATTAATGCTAAGGAAGCTACTACTTCTCGAGGGAACCTGAGGTAAGTAGTAATTCCATATTTGTTAGCTAAATATCTTTTTGTAGCTAAGAGCTTGTCAACAGTGACTGGTAAATTCAAATAGTCAGATTGGCTCAAATTTGGTACTACGAAAGTTACCACTGCTCAAGAAAATGAGGTAAGAAAATAATTTTGTATTTGTGTGCTAAAATTGATTGTTTTGTTTTTGTAGGAGAGAGCTTGTTGTCAAGAATTCAAGGTAATTCAGATGGTCAAAGTAACTTCAAATTGATACTACAGAAGTTATCAATACTCAAGAAAATTCCATATTTGTTGGCTAAAATTACACTGGTTTATTTTTTTATCGTAGCTGAGAGCTTGTTCAAGAGTTACTGGTGATTGAGATTATCAGAATGGTTGATGTTTAATACTACAAAAGTTACCATTAATCAGGTAAGAGAGTGATTTTGTATTTGTTTGCTGAAATATAAGGTCATAACTGCTATTATCGGCAAGCGAGCGTAGCGAGCGAGACACTTACAGGGGTAAAAATGAAAAAATCGGGGATATTTCTTTATTTGTATATGGACGTACGTATGTCATTTTGTACTTTGACCCTCGCGTTTTTGTGTTAGTTATGTGGTCGACCCCGTCCCAAACTGCACTAAACAGAATCCTCTGGTTTATCGATCAGTACCCGTATCACCCTAGAATTTGAATTGTTTAACGTTTTGAATTCTTTTGCGGGTGCAGTTCAAACTTGAAAACTTAAGGGACATCCATTTCTATTCGAGTTAGTGGTGGTGGTAAGTCAATGCGCTCTTTGTCATGGTTATTAGCCGTGCGCAACAGTATTTACTTGAAAATACATTGTCCACTAGACTACTGCGAAGGTAAGTCAGTGTAGGTGCATGTCCAGTTGTGTCAAAGCATTGTGTGTTACAACCACTACTTAGCTAAAGAATATCACAAAGAAAACTTTTAAATAACGTGTATTGTTTTGTTGTTGTTGTTTTTTCCAAGCAGTTGCAGAGAGTTGTTACTATGGCACTGAAATCCCTTTACCCTGTATGCTAAATTTAAAAACTGGACCTTATTTTCAGTAGCTTCAGTGTTAGAAGTCAAAATCATTCATATAAAAATAGTATAGTCTTTAGGCTCGCTTGCCATTTGTGCTCAAGCACATCACTAGTTATATAAGTGTACTGAAAGGGACCTAATACCTGTAGGAAATAAATAGTATGTGGCTTAAGGCAATATTTTCCCATCAGGTTGGGTTATACATCCCGCCAGTCTATACAAGTGTTTACAAGAAACATATTACTATGGTATTCACACATTATTTATTAGGCACCACAGAATATCACTTGTCTGGTTGGCTACATATACGCTGGTGTTTGTAGCACTTGTATATATTCTAAGCCAACAGACTTGTGATATTCTTCTATATAATAAATGAATAATATTATTTATATTACAATATTTTATATTAATTTTTATTACATAGATGCTCTTCAATTTTTAACTTCCCTTTTCATTATTGGCATAAAGTAAAATAACATTATTGCTAAAACAAATTCTTAAGATCCTAAGTTGAATTTAATATAGTAGTCAATAGATAGTCATGAACTAGTTGAGGATATTTATAATATCGTTTTGTCGTAATAAAATTATAAGTGCCTAGAAACTATTATCTTAACTAGCCTTCTTGCCCATGAATAGTTAAACAAGAATAAATGAGATTCTACAATGTCTACCATAGGTATGAACATGTTCATTGCATTATTAGTGAAATAGAGTGACATTATACATTTTGCATAGTAACTGTGAGTTCTAAACAATGAACTATTGTAGGTAATATTTCAAACTAGCTTTAAATTATCTATGATATCAAAGCAATCCTATGTGTTAACGTTTCCCAAGGTATGTGTCAATATAATATAGATATTTGTCGAATATCTACTAAAATTTCAACAGCTCAGTTTTTAGAGTGTATTAAGCAATCATGACATGATTCCAAGGCTTATTAGAGATTCATAAATTATTATCAACATAAAACAACAAGGTATAGTAGTATATAAAATTGGGTACAAGCACACCCTATACTCCCAGCTTCACAATAATATTAGAGTATGTTAATAAAAAAAAAATTCAACAATACTAAACATATACCATTTTCTTTGTCTTGAACAATAAGTTTTCCCCACTGTATGAAATCTTCTCCCGTTTCTACAGACTTTCCTGAACAAAAATATTTTCCTTGGTTGTATTTCTGTACTAGAGAAATCTTTAATTTATAGACAAAATTTATATGTTGAGTTCTAAAACCATCTTCAACTTGTTTTTCACCAAATAACCATTTAACTTTTTTTGAAGACACGCAAATAAATTGAGCGTTCATATTTACATTTACTAGCTGATACTTAGGATATACACTTCTAACAGGATCTGTGAACATAATACATTACCACAAACTTAATTCTTGACACAATCACCACCTCAATGCAAGTGTAATAAACTATCGTGATCCTCAAATTAATAACTTAGTTACTATTTAATAGACTTATTTTCATTATATGTAAAAGTACAATATTCCCTCTAATAAACCACATGTTCAATTATATTCTTTCAAAACTTCAAACTATGGCAATATTATTTGAGGATGCAGCTCTATTTTATTAACCGGCACATTAAGGTACAAAAGTTGTTTGTTTTTGGTTGTTGTTTCTTATTGTGTGGTCAGTAGTGCAACAGTGTGATGCACTATTTTTATTTTCACATCAAAGGAAGAATGTTAGTATCATTGTCAATAGCATATTCGTCCTCTTCTTTGTTTATTTCAGCATCAATGTCAGTCAAGAAATTCTTAGTCTCTCAAACTAGCAGCATTGGAAGTGTAGTTTTATTTTTCTACAGCATGAGCAACCTTACCAGATTGCACGAATGAATAAGTTCATCCTGGGTGCCATCAATGTTAGTAGATATACGAAGGAATTTCAGTAGTCATGGAACTCAGAGCCTGCTTGATCCAATCCAAGCAGAAACTTTTAATAGAAGCTGTCATGTTTCCAGCTGCAGTGTAGGTTTCAGAGGACATGCACTGATCTTCTACAACACTCTGTAGACTGTGCTCCAGGATTTATCTGCTTAGTGAGGCCACCAGCAGTCAATTATGTTTTGTTTTGTTGGCTGTACATACATGTTCAATAACTAAAAAGTGATTTGCATTGAAGTCATTGAAGCGAGCTGTGGGCTAGGCTAGAATAGCAGCTATAGCTATAGAATAGAACATTTATTCGATATCACTGAACATTATTTTACCACTAATGTTTACAGTAGAACCTCTCTTATCCGGGCACCTTGGTTTCAAGGGGTGCCCGTATCTCAGATTTGCCCGTATCTCAGAATGCATTCAAAATAGTGCTGCCGGCTGAACTGCCTATCCAAAAGCAGCTGTCAAATTTGCTAGTTGGATATTTTACCTAACCACAAGGTACATAGCAGCTGCCCAGTAGAGGGAGGTGCCCGTAACTTGGGAGTCCGGATAAGGGAGGTTCTACTGTATTTGTTATCACTCAACATTTACTCTTCTAATCTTTATTCGAAAAGAATATATCATGAAAGACTGTCATTGATTCGCTAGCAACTACAAAAAACAAGATTGCTTTCTACTAACCATATTGAGTGGGTGTCCTACAGATTTAGATGAAAACTTACCTCCCACAGTCTTAGTTCTTTCCCCAGCACTAAATATGTCTAGTGGACTCACTCTCAAAATAAGAAGTTTAATATTATGTTAATTTATCACCTCACTCAAGTGACAGAAAAGAAGATACATTCTTGAATAAAAGAATTTGAGTGGAAAAAAATAATTCCGTTGGTCTGTATAGAGTGAGGTTGTTAGAAAAAATAGTAGCTGGCAGGTTGACAAGCCCTTGCTTGGTTAAGCAAGTGATTTTTGGGTTTGTTCAAAACAGCCAAATGTTTTGTGTATATTCCATACCATATCAGTGGATCTGATACATACCATATTAGTGGATCTGATACATACCATATCAGTGGATCTGATACCTACCATATCAGTGAATCTGATACGCACCATATCAGTGGACCTCTTACCTACCATTTAAGTGGATCTGATACGTACCATATCAGTGGATCTGATACCTACCATATCAGTGGATCTGATACCTACCATATCAGTGGATCTGATACCTATACCATATCAGTGGATCTGATACCTACCATATCAGTGGATCTGATACCTACAATATCACTGGATCTGATACCTACCATACCTACCATGTAAGTGGATCTGATATGTAACATACCAGTGGATCTGATGCATGCCATGTGGGAATGCCCTCCAATAGAAGAGAGGGACTCGTGCTTGTGCATGCTACTTTCATTGTGCTATATTATGAACTATGCTACTACTCATTTTTATAAGTCAGTGCTTCATTGTTCTGTCTTCATGTGTTAGATGGCAGGGTCTACATGAGTACTGGGTGAGCTCAGTCAGTAGTCTTAGGGTTTGTTCATACAAGTGAGGGCAAAAAAATCAGTACCAGATAAAAAGAGGGACGTAGGAATGGAGGGGTTCTATAAACGTCAATCTCACACCTACGTTATTGCCTCAACTGGTTGTTATCAAAGTCCACTAGCAATAACGTAGGTGTGAGATCTACGTTTATAGAACCCCTCCATTCCTACATCTCTCTTTTTATCTGGTACAGATTTTTTTGTCCTCACTTGTTTGCTTTATTTTTTGACATGCAATCACAGCCAGGTGCTGTATATGTTGTCCTATAACTTGCACATTGTCATTTTTTGTGTTTTGTTCCAACCAACTTTAAATTATATATGATCTCTCTCCCTGCAGCAATGATACCATCATAGGGGTCAAAGATCAAAGTACAGACTTGAAAGTTTTACACATGCTTAAGTACATGTAGCAATGCCACATACTAATTTTGGTACAAAAATATTCACTGCGGTGTGAAATAATATTGTTGGTGAAGTAAGCCGTGAATGCTGACCTTTGACCTCTGGCGGCCATGACGGTTGTAGTCAAAATGACTAGACGAAGAGAATGATACCAAGAAGTCTACCAAAATGTGGCATAGTCTCATATATTGGATCTGGTAAAATGTGAAAATTGGGCATATTTTTCACTGACCTTCGAGGCTCCCTGGGGGTGAAATTTACACTAACACTGAAAGTAACTGTGCCGATGCGCTGGAGACCATGAAAAGGAACGCGTTGGTACAAGTTTCACGTTCATATCTCTAACGGTTTCGGAGTTACGCGCTGCAACAAAAATATCTGAAGAAGAAGATGAAAATTATGATTATTACTAGTGGTGCGCTCGAATAGCGCAAATGGCGAGCGAGCTGGCCTAGCTGAAAATAAAATGAAATAATGCCACTTATTTGGTTTTCATACAACTGCTTTGCGTTTAGCCCTGTCCTTTTCATTTCTTTTTTTAAGGCGGGCTTGCCTTTCTTGTTCGGTTTCAGCCCTCCTCAGTTCTTGTGCCCTCTGGTTTCTTTTGTCAAGGCGAGCCCGTTTTTCATTCGCACTTTCCTTATTTAGGTTGGGATTATCGAGCTCCATTAGTTATTAAGCACAAAACCTTGACAAGTAAAAGACAAAAAAAAGAATAAGCACAAAACCTTGACAAGTAAAAGAAAATTAAATGAAACAGCCACACAAATTATAGAACTTAGCCTTAGTTCGCCTAATCCACACCGCAATTGCTGTAGGAATCTCGTATCCAGGTAGCAATAACGCGGGTGCTCCGTTTATTTGGTTTTTATACAACTAAGAAAAATAGCTGCGCAGTACGTGCAAAGAGTAAAAGGCGGGAGAAATGTTCTCGGCGGGACTACCATCGGTTTTGTGTAGTTTGCGCATGATCAGTAGCTACTTAGCGGTTAGATTTGTCACCTGCTAATAACTAGTGGTGTGCTTGAGCACAAATGGCGAGCGAGCTTTAAACTACACTATTGTTAAATGATTGATTTTAACAAGTAACACTCAAGCTACTAAAATAATAGTCAAGTTTTTAAATTACGTATGCGGTAAAGGGGATTTAAAGCAATAGTAACCGCTCCCAAGCAACTGTTTGAATTGAAAAAGAAGCAACAAAATCAAGTCACTTTATTTAAAGTTTCCTTTGTGACATTCTTAGTAGTAGTTGTAACGCACAATACTTTCACACAACTGAACATACCTACCAAGACTTACCTTCACGGTTCGTCTAGTGGACAATGAATTTACAAGTAAATGCTGTTGAGTAGGGCTTATAACTGTGACAAATAGCAACTAACTCGAATAGAAATGGAGCTCCCATAAGTTTTTGCGTTTAAACTGCACCCGCAAAAGAATTCAAATCAGTAAACAATTCAATTTCTAAGGTGATACGGGTAATGGTCGCTAAACCGGAGGATTCTGTTTAGTGAAGTTTGGGACGGGGTCGAACGCGGAGCGAACACAATAATACGGAGGGTCAAAGTACAAAATGACATACATACGTCCAAACATATATATAAATAAATAAATAAACATCCCCGATTTTTTCATTTTTCCCCCTGTAAGTGTCTCGCTCGCTACGCTCGCTCGCCAATTATCATCAGTCATAGAACCAGAAAGGATGGCAGAACAAGTGAGTAGATTTATTTAGGAGAAGAATTGTATCAGTTGTGATATAATTGTGTTAGAATGGAAGACAGACCGAAGAGAAGACTGAGCCACCACCAGTGGCTCAGCAAATAAAACAAGCTTTAAACAATAAAGTGAGTAGATATAATATAGTATTAAAATTCTCATAATTTACTTCATTTTAATACAGAAAAAAGAAGAAGAAGAAAAAGAAATAGGTAAGTCATTATGGTTTAACCTGTAGCTGTTATGATATGATGCACTTTTTTTGTAGACAGCAATACCACAACCAGAAGTCCAAATATATTATAGTATTCAAATAACTTATCTATCTTAACTTATCTATCTTAATCAATATATTTTATTAACCACTTATAAACATATATTATAATATTATGCTTTAAAATGTGTAATCTTTGTATTATCATGAAGAGTTATGTGATGGCTCTCTAGCTAGCTCAAAACTCAGAAGTTTGTGGTTATGGGCATAGCGCCCTCCATGGTTTTACAAGTGGCCACACCTTGAACAAGTCTACAATGGTTATCTTCAATATAGGACCAAATGTAAATTTGCCATTTGAATGCTATCAGTTAGAAAATGGACTACACAAGACGTAACTGTGTAGGCAAAAAATCAGATAGAGACTAAAACCTAACCTGTCAATAAAGGTAAAGATTTTTCATCAGCTAAGCAGTCCTTGTAACACACGGCACCTTCACATACACTTGTACACTTGATGTACCAACACAAAAATTACTTCCTTCAGTGATTTGACATTAGAAGTATTGTAAGCACAATACTTTCACACAACTGAACATACCTAGGCAAGACTTACTTTCGTGGTTAGTCTAGTGGACAATGAATTTTAAAATAAATGCTGTTGAGTAGGGCTTATAACTGTGACAAATAGCGTATTAACTTACCACCCCCACTAACTCGAATAGAAATGCAGCTCCAGTAAGTTTTTGCACCCCAAAACAATTCAAAGCGGTAAACAATTCAATTTCTAAGGTGACACGGGTAATGGTCGCTAAACCAGAGGATTCTGTTTAGTGAAGTTTGGGACGGGGTCGAACGCAGATCGAACACAAAAATACGGAGGGTCAAAGTACAAATTGACATATATACGTCCATACATATTATATACAAATAACGGGTAACGGGCTATAAATAAATAAACATCCCCGATTTTCGATTGTGTTACCCCTGTAAGTGTCTCGCTCGCTACGCTCGCTCGCCAATTATTAGGAACGTCCTGATGAAAACGGCTCTTTTTCAAACTACCATATTTCCTTGGTTTTTCGAGGTAGAGACTTGAAATTTAGAAACAGCCTTCTAGTTGCGTTGAAGTTTATGAACCAAATTTGGCGGCCTTCGGCCACCTGGGTGTGAGATATGGCGGCCAATGTGTTGTATTAGGTCAATGGGACGGCCGCGTCGTTCCTACGTAGGGAATGCTAGCGCACTCCCTGATACTCTTGTTCATATACTCTTGCCATGACAGTTTTTTTGTTCAGTTTGCTTATGGCCTATGTAAGATCACTTGTGTCTTGTTATATGTTTGGTCAATTCAAAACTAAAAATATTTTTTTGCCACCAGGAATCTAACCCAGGGCCGCTTGCTCTGTCACTGAGCTACTATAATCAGCCAGCAAACAAACACTTCAGGGAGTAGTGCTACACTTACAGTCTCAACAGACCAATGGAAATGTTTTTAATTGTGAAGTGATTTTCAAATCGATCAGTTATTTGAGCTACAACAATATCAAAGGCTTCAAAATATATTATTCTATAATGATCTTCTGCAGCAGTAGTTGTTGTACTCCCTATTTCTAACGACATGGCACTTTTCACTTTCTTGGAAAGGGTCCTGAATTTCAAGTTTTTCAGCTTGCTTGACCACATCTTGCCAAAATAGCTCGTATGCATCATCACATCGTATGGACTACAAGCACAAAATTATTATTATATGCACAATGGTGAGCATATGAATGCCCTTACCTGCAATGTGGTAACAGTTTTCTTGGCTAAATCTTGTCCTTCTGCTGCACTTAATTTAGTTAATTGCAGAGTTTTACTGAGATTGTCGGTGTGCTGTAAAATAGTATGAATGAGTCGCACTCCACAATAATAATCAAATGTTATCATCCCGCTACACACGCCGCCAACACGAGCCCTCACATCTGAATCAATTCTTTCATCTAAAATTTCATCCCATAATTCTAACAAAACTGAGTAATTTTCAATGATGCTACTAAAAGTCTCATTGGTGGCGTATAGTCCATCTTGTGGGACAAAGAATACGAAAACCAGATGCACGATCACACATATTAACCTGAATACTATTTTGAAATGATTTGCACGTTTTGGCGAATACTGAATGAGTTTACTTATTTTATGGGTTATATCCATGCAAGAACGTAAAGGAGTAATGCGTTTAATGGTGTCTGATACACACAGACTCAAAACATGTCCGTAACAATGTATGTACTTTCTCCTCATTTAATACTTGAGATTTCACTCCATTTCTGTGGCCAGACATGTTGGCAGCCCCATCATACACTGACCTCTGCATCTGAAAATACTCAAATCAAACCTCAATAAAGTATCCTTTATCGTAGCTACAATGGTATCAGCATTGATATTAGGAATTTGATAAAACCCTACAAAATCTTCATTCACTTCTAGCTCATTGCTCACCTACCTAAAGCAGATCACTAACTGTTCCTTATTCCAGGAATCCACACATTCATCTACTATTATAGAATAATAACCAGCTTCCTTAACGTTCTTTATTACAGCTAGTAAAACTTGGCATACCATGATCTTTAAAATTTCATTCTGAATTTCACCACTTGTGTACTTGTTGGCCTTCCTTTTTAGCCAATCAATTAATTCCTGAATGTGAAGGTAAACAAATATCTTAACAATTTCTAACATATTACCTACAGCAGAATTAAAACTCACCTTATTGTCAGAGCTTCGTAATTTTAACAACTGGATAAAATTACTTTCATAATCATCATGACCTCTCATGGCAATACCCTGTCTTCCTAAATAATGTAGTGACTCAATGATGATCATCAACAATCTTCCATTCTGCTCTTTTTCAATAGAATGTGAATGAGAAAGCATTTCACCTATATTTTGTGGTATGCTATTATTCATCTTCATCACTGCACCGTGATGATATCGTGAAGATTGATGCGAGGCCGCAAGGAAGTAAATTTGTCTCTTCTGCCGTTGAACAGAAGAAACATACTACAGCCGCTGGCCTCATTGTAATCAAGCCAAGGCCACCTCTGAAACCAGAAAGAATTGAAAGACCTCTTGTCACCTTTGCTGCCAAAGGAGCGCTTTGGAAATGCAAAATTTACCAGTTGATTTGCAGACCCGCCAGAAGCTGCACAAGTGCTAGTACCGGTAGTGGCCATCACTAAAGTGCCTGAGGTATAGGTAAAGGGTCGATATAGTGATATTATGCCCAAATTAGGTGTGGCTTCATAAAAGAATTGGTCCGGCAATTGCCGGAGCTGCCGGACCTAGCGCTACGCCTTTGCACTCAAGAGAAACATCCTGCAATCCTGGCTGAATTTGAATCAGGAAAGTTAACTGTACACAAAACAAGAAACAAATTTTCAGCCATAGCGATTGACCAGTGCCACGAACAGAATAACGCAATTATCAAACAATCTGGTGGGGCAATTGGACTTACAACCAATCCCAGTGCACTGAGACGTTGTGTGGTGGCTGGTCCAAGGTTTCGAGAATTGTTACAGAGTTTGACCAACTCGATTGAAATAGCACGAGGCGAGGCCAGTGCTATTTCAATTGTTTGCGAGTCTATTGATCCCTAATAGCACAGGTTACCCTATCAATCACTAGCTAATAGTAGGATCGCTTATTAAAAATCGCTATCAATTGTAGCTACACTGTTTCGTTCACTTACTACCTCCTTATTTTAGGATTAGCTTCCCTGGAAAATCGTTTTCAACGGCACATCCTAATCTGTTGAAAAACATTCCGTCTATTACGGTTAAAGCTTCCAGGTAGAGAATTACATTGTCTCCAACTAGAAACTTCTTACTGAACTGTATGTTTCCAAGGTTAACGCTGCACGCTGCGCACTTACCCGCACTATTTCACTTAGCTACAGGGGTATTTGACTTAGCTTCTACTTAGTTTACGGGGTATTTCAATTAGTTACGCGCTGTTTCAGTTTTCCTGTGCGATTTCAATTGGGGAGCGATTTTTCTGGTACATTTTGGAATGGGACTCTTATGTGCCCTACTATGTATTACTAGTGATGTGCTTGAGCACAAATGGCGAGCGAGCCTAAAGACTATACTATTTTTATATGAATGATTTTGACTACTAACACTGAAGCTACTGAAAATAAGGTCCAGTTTTTAAATTTAGCATACAGGGTAAAGGGAAGTTTCAGTGCCATAGTAACAACTCTCTGCAACTGCTTGAATTGAAGGGAAAAAACAACAACAAAACGATACACGTTATTAAAAAGTTTTCTTTGTAATATTCTTTAGCTAAGTAGTGGTTGTAACACACAATGCTTTGACACAACTGGACATGCACCTAACAGACTTACCTTCGCAGCAGTATAGTGGACAATGTATTTTCAAGTAAATACTGTTGCGCACGGCTTATAACAATGACAAAAAGCGCATTGAATTACCACAGCCAACTCGAATAGAAATGGAAGTCTTGTAAGTTTTCACGTTTTAACTGTACCAGTAAAAGAATTTAAAACGGTAAACAATTCAATTTCTAGGGTGATACGGATACTGATCGATAAAGAGAGGATTCTGTTTAGTGAAGTTTGGGACAGGGTCGACAACAGAACTAACACATAAACGCGAGGGTCAAAGTACAAAAATGCCTTACGTACGTCCATACATAATAATATATACAAATAAATAAATAAATAAACATCCCCGATTTTCGATTATGTTACCCCTGTAAATGTCTCGCTCGCTACGCTCGCTCGCCAATTATCAGTAATAGCTCGGGTAACCGTGCTGTTGGGGATTAATAGTACGAGTAACGTGATTGAAATAGTAGAGGCGAAGCCGGGTGCTATTTCAATTGCTTTACAAGTGCCATTGATCCTAATACAGGTTTCCCATGCTGTCACTCGCTAATAGTAGGCCCCTTATAAAAAGTCATTTGCAATTGTAGTTATATTATATCGTTCACTCACTATCTCCTTATTCAGGATTAGCTTCCACTGGAACTTTTTTTTCAAAGTGGGGCTCCTCCTAATCTGTTGTAAAACATTCGGTCTAATACCGGTAGAGGTTCTCTGGTAAAAAGGACATTGTCCTCAACTAAAAACAACTAGAACTGTACGTTTCCAAGGTTAACACTGCACGGGTAAGCACTTACCCGTACCATTTCACTTAGCTACCGAGGTATTTACCGAGGTATTTCACTTAGTTTCCACTTAGTTACCGAGGTATTTCAATTAGTTACGCGCTATTTCACTTTCCCCATGCGATTTCAATTCAACAGCGATTTTTCCCATACATTTTTGAATGGGCAACTTACGGGCCATACTATTATAAGTGAAATAGTACCCTACTATTATAAGTTAAATAGTACCTGTAATGGTTCAAGCGTGCAGCCCCACCCTAAGAGCATGCAATTCCAGTAGATTCTAGTTGAAGACTATGTCATTCTTGTTTACAGCAGATGATCTACCCACATTAGAGAGATTTTTCCCAACAGTTCCTTGGTTAAAAGAAGGCAAAGTTCAGGGGAAAGCTAATCCTGAAATGCATAGAGATTATGAGTGAATGATAAAGTGTAGCTACTCTGCAAATGATTTTTAAGAAAACTGGCCTACTATTAGCAAGTCATAGGGGGTAAACTGTGCTACTAGGGATGAATAACATACAGTAAAGCAATTTAAATAGCACCCAGCTTTGCCTGGTTCTATTTCAATCTTGTTATTCATGCTATTGTCCAGAATAGATAGGTTATCCGTGTTATTACCCATGCTAACCTACCAATTACTTCTATATCACATTATTTACACTATAAGTCGGTTCATAAAGTTACATTTCACCTTGCCTCTTACCTCTAGTTCCTGTCACTACATCTAATCTTGCCCAGTTATAGAAAGAGATGTCTTTGTGTTTTATTTTACAAAAGTAATACCCACTGTGATGTGGTTTAGCACCATTAATATGATATATTGATGAGTTAACTGGTATCACAATGGTTTCTTGTTTGTCATAAAAATTGGCCTTATACCTCCAAATACTGTTTAATTCTGTGATACAAACAAATTTTGTGGAATCTCCCACATGTACTTTTTGATACTTAGGGAAAATACCATCTACATATAGAAAGATTTTTATTCCAAATAATTTTATTTTATTTAATTATAATTATGTATAAGTGAGGATAGTACAAAATATGAACCAAAAAGGTTACAATAATAACTACAACTTATGATTAAAGCTAAATGTGTAACATTTCTATTGTTCCTAGAAATACAATACCGAATTATTGGAAGGAATAGTGTATTAATAAATCTACTGATCTTTCATAAGTCATCATGTTTATTATGCTAGAGTTTCTCATCGTGATCCCAGTCCACTTTGTATACCGGTACCTTATAGATCAATTGTCAATACTGATTATAGAGAATATGTTAATTGCTACATTTCACAAGTTAAAAGTCAATTTCTTGTGAATTTATCTTTACAGTAACTTGTCCCATGGTATTCTAAAAAATCTTAGGTTAACCCCCCAATTAGTAACTTAGTAACTTATAGGTAAAAATTTGCAAAAAAAAAACAAAAAAACTATCACTACCATCAGACTTGGAATCAATGACATCGATCTTTGCCCATTGGAGATACGTGTTTTCAGTAGATGTACTCACTCCATAGCAGAGTATAAAACCTCTGTCTTCCAATGTAATGTTATTAAGTATAATTTCGCCAAAATTGCTCATATATTCCAGTCTGCGAATATCATGTAGATTATAGTATGAATAATGTACAAAAAGTTTTGGAAACCTATATGGACGGCATTCCATTATTAAATCTTTTCCAATATTAGTGTAGGAGTATTTGGGATCAAAGTAAGTATTCATAGGTTCTACACAAACAGGACACACTTAGTTACATAATACAATAATATATCTAGACTAAAATTAATGTAATCTCTTATGTTGTTATAATTAAAATCAAAAGATTAGTATAAATTGTTGAAAAACTAATAAAACCATAGGTGCCAACTATTTCCAGAATGACTCCAGGGTACAATAAAAGCACACCCCAAAATTTTTGTCCGAATGAGTGATCAAAATTGGGCACAAAGCGAACCCCAATCATATTGCTTTTTCACCTACACCATAAGGCATCCAGATCTTGAGTTATATTATTAATATTTATTACATGAGACAGAGTGTTATATGGCAAAATATTGCACTAGCAGGCTAATTTTATCTTCATGAGCTAATTTATTTTCTTAGCCAGATGAGTTAAGTGAAAATAAAGCCTGAGACTTATCACTCTGATTAGTGTAGTAAGTTCTACACTAGATATTTTCACTGCTGATGGCTGGTAGGACTAGTACCTCAGGGCTACCTTGGTGGTGTTGGGGCTCCCACACCCCCAGCTGATATTTTAGCAGCTGCTCTACTTGGGTAGGCTACATTAGAGGAAGGTAGCTGTAAATGGAAAACTTGTGAGCTTAGGCTGGTTGCTATAGTAATGAGCTTGATCAATAATAATGAAATGATTCTATTTTACCATAGGTTGTCAAGATAACTAAAAGTAGAATAAATATATATAATACTTATTATAATAGTACATGTAAATTGCCCATTCAGAAATGTATGGAAAAATCTCTGTTCAATCATTGATAAAAAAATTCTATGGGGATTGAAACGGTCATTTGCGCCCCTAGAAACTGTACAATATGCTTATCTAAGGCAAGTAACATTTGAGTGTATATACCTACCCAGAGCTGCATAAGATGAGCTAACTCAGGGAAATACTACTTTTAGGTTCCTGGATATTTTGTAATGTATAAAAACTTAGTGCTTGAAAGAATTACTACCCTTTGCAGTCATTGACCAAAACTGTTCTAATGCCTTTAGCTGGCTGGAAAAGAAACCTAAAGTGCAGGTTGGAAGCCAAACTAGTCCTAAATAAATAAACAACTATATGCTGTTGTCAAAGGACAAATGAAAAAAACATCTTCAATTTTAAAGTGTGTAGTGTTTGTGTTACAATCCCTTTGCTAGACCAACTGTTACTGATACAATAATAACAATTGAGTCTTGTGTGTAATGTACTAGTAAATGCAATAAGCATTATGATCGCTTATATTTATTATTTTGGTATAGGGATATGCCTAAAAAGTTTAAATTTAAAAAGCTAAGCAGGGTAAGAGATCCATTTAAAGTGTTCAATGTGTACTGTATAATGCAACTGAGCAACCAGTAACATTAATTACTCAAGTACACTTGTGATCATCAGCCAATAATGCACAATTACTTTCTTGCAAAAGCTATTGAATTTTAATGTGCTCTCTATTGAATATACTTCTAGAAGATTAGTAAAAGACTTATTACTGATTCTAACTTCCTGATTCATGTCCTAATGGCACATACTGAGGATGTTATGGTTTCTGTAAAAAATATTGAGAAAGCATAACCTCAGCCAAGGAATCATCATTTGTTCATGTGCTGAACCTGCACAGAATCCTCTGCTGTTTCTCTAGATGTACTTCATACTCTGTACATGGACGGCCTTGTCTGTGTCTGAGTGACCTATTCAGCTCCTAGGCTACAAGACTTCGCTCAAACGGCAAGAGAACGCTTGCTACGTTACGTCTATTCTTTATAAAATGTAAAGGACAGGCAACAGAACTTTTTCAACAGATTGGAAAGGGAGCCATCAGGAGGCACCTTAGAAAGTTAATCCTGAAATACACAGGTAATGAGTGCACCATTATAATATTGTACCTACACTGCAAATGATTTTAAAGAAAAAAAGCTGGCCTACTATTAGGAGTGATCTTGGGCAACCTGTGCTGTTAGGGATCATAGCGCTCGCAAAGCTATTGAAATAGAACTCCAATTTGCCTCTTTCTGGCCAGCAACAGAGTGAGTGAGACACTCTCAGGGGTAACACAATTAAATGTTCTTTATATATGGCGTTCCAATCCCTCTAAATTCTTTTATCAACTATTCAATCGAAATCTCAAGAGGAAAGTGAAATAGCCCAGTGAAATAGCCCAGTGATATAGCCCAAGGAAATAGCCCAAGGCAAGCGAAAAAGCTCAAATAGCGGGAGGAAAGTGAAATAGCCCAAACTAAGTGAAATAGCACAGGAACTAAGCCAAAACTAAGTGAAATACCACAGCAGCTAAGTGACATAGCACTTCTTTTCAATAGTAATAGTTATCCTAGCAGCCTTAAATATACCTGGCAGCCTTAGGTATATCTAGCAGCTGTAGAAACGTCATTGCCAAGTTTAATTGCAGCAAACACCAATAACTACAGAGAATTTTTTTTTATTAAAACTTGACAAACTGTTCAACATAATAACTTAGTAGCCTACCTGTTAGTGTCTGGTAGTAAAAACGTTCCAGCAACAAATTCAGTAATGTTCCAACCCCACAAATTCGTTCTGAAGTTGGCTAGTTCTATGTGAAACCAGAAATGGCTACTGGAAATCCAGTAAGCTGCTATGACATTTTTTTTTTTAATGTTTGAGCAAGGATTATAAACACCAACACAGCCTAGCCGTTCTCAGACTAAAAAGTGCTATCAGAAAGTGTTGTTGTTGTTTTTTATTCGCTGGGACCATTAATAAAGTAGCAAATCTTGACCAGGTTGTGGGTCAGTGATAAAGTTCAGCATTGTAGCGCTATACTAGTGATGTGATCGAGCAAAAAAATGGCTAGCGACCCTAAAACTACACTATTGTTAAACGTTTGATTATAACTTGTAACACTCAAGCTACTAAAAAAAGTCGGGATTTTTAAATTACATATTACGGTAAAGGGAATTCATTGCCATAGTAACCACTCCCCGGAACTAAGTCATGTACTTTAAACTTTTTCTTTGGGGTATTCTTAATTGTTGTAACGCACAATGCTTTTACATAACTGAACATACTTACGCTAGACTTGCCTGGTAAGTCTAGTGGAAGTAAATGCTGTTGTGTAGGGCTTATAACTATGACAAATAGCGTATTAACTTACCACCACCACTAACTGAATAGAAATGGATAGCCAGTAAGTTTTTGAGTTTAAACTGCACCCCAAAAAAATTCAAAGCGGTAAACAATTCAATTTCTAGGATGATACGGTTAATGATCGTTAAACTGGAGGATACTGTTTAGTGATGTTTGAGACGGGTGGAATGCTGAACTAACTCGAAAATACGAGACGGACAAAGTACAAAATGCCATACTTGTGTCAAACCATATAAACTAGTGGTTTGCTTGTGCACAAAATGGCAAGCGAGCCTGCCTAGTTAAACAACTATTTACCACTGATGTCACCTGGTTCTGTCTCCCTTGTTTTGGAAAATGCTCTGTACGATTCTGTCAAACTTAAAAATTATTCCTTGACAAGTTATAATTAGCTAATGGGTATGATTAATTTACCATGCTTTCATCAATTTTACATCATGTATTTACTAATGTCATTTTTTTATTAATTTAAACCCCACCCAATATTGTAGAGGGCATAATTATGTGACCACTTTATTGGCCACTTTAAAATTGCATTATACACCCATGTATTGTTACATAATTGGCGAGCGATCGTAGCGAGCAAGACACTTACAGGGGTAAAAATGAAAAATTCGGGAATGTTTGTTTATTTATAAATATGGACGTATGTATGTCATTTTGTACGTTGACCCTCCGCATTCTTGTGTTCGCTCCGCGTTCGACCCCGTTCCAAACTTCACTAGACAAAATCCTCCGGTTTAGCGACCATTACCCATAACACCTTAGAAATTGAATTGTTTACGGCTTTGAATGAATATTTAACGAAGGTAAATAATATTATAGGCGGGAGCGATGGGAGGGGCGCAGGCATGCGTAACACCAACGTCATTAGCAGGGCAGTTAGCAGGCCAGCGAGGCAGGCATCGAGTGATAACGAAGGGAATCAAGCATTAGAGGATGGCATCTGGTGAAGATTCGACCACGGGGGAAGGAACGTCGTCCGGGACCGAGCAGAACCACGCTTTGGTTGCCATGCAGCGCTTGATCGACAGTTCGGTCCAGTCCGCTCTGCAGCCGATCACCAGCGAGCTGCGCACGGTGATGGGCCAGTTGCAGTCCGGCATTTCTCTAGCACCCAGCAACACAGCACCGCCCCCCAGCACAGGAGGTGAGCCGAACTGGGCTAGCATTAGTGGAGGCATACCTGTGGTCAGCGACCCGTACCAACCTAGACAAGGCGGGGGTGTGGCTGGTGTGCTCGGGGCGGCAGCGCTAGGCGCAGTAGGCTCAGGTTGTACACCATCAGGTAGTGGGGCCCTACCACAGAAGCTTAACCTGGCAGGGTTGCCCACCTTCAATCCAGGTGGCCAGGCTCAGGGCTGGGGATTGCAAGCTGGCCTGGGCGAAGCAACTCCCGGTGCTCTGGGAGGTCAATTCCCGCTGCTTCAACCATTGGCACAGCCACAGGCTGGAGGCATTATTGTCAGTTACTCCTCTCCTCCAGTGCCCACCAAGCTAGCCACCAAGATCTGGAATGGGGAGTATGTTGATCTGAATATGCTACTACCGTTCCGGCTGGGAGCCCCAGAGCCCTCGCTAGTGGAAGCACTACAAGGTCACAACAAAGAGGGCAAGCAAATCACCACCATCCAGCAATGGGTGGTGTGCTTTAACGCGTACATGAGCGTGCTAGCAATACAGCAGCCAAACAGAATTAGAGACTTGCTGGCATCCATCATCGTCAAGGCAGCCAATGACTATGAGGGAAATCCATGGCTGTCCTACGACGTCCATTTCAGATCATTGGCGTCTTCAATAAGACTCCAGTGCTGGGGCCGAGTAGACCAAGCATTGAGGTCTCAGCATTTTTGCAGGGCGAACACTAGCCTAGCCAAGGGAGATGCGCTGTCCATCGGCCCATACAACAAGGAGGGGCAAAGCAGTGCAGTGGTGATGAAGAGCAGCCAACCATCGTCCAGAGGAAAAGATCGTGTTGTACCCTACCAGAAAGTCCCTCTGCCTGAAATGAAACCGGGACGACTGCCATAGTGCCACATGCACTTACCGGCACATCTGCCTAGGATGTCATGGCCAGTATCGAGAGCTGGCATGCCCGAGTAGATTAAGCAGCACCAGACCTCAGAAGCCCTTTCGAAAAGAGGGAGGCGGACGGGATTGAACTATCATATCATGATCAGTCGCACGAATCATCACACACACCGTCACGTATTGTTCATGTCGCACCACACACACATTCACAAGTAATTATTCCAGCCGAGATATGCAATGTCAATGTTGATTTGTGTTCTTGTGACAACGTTCTAGAAGGACAAATGCCACTTGTTGCATTCCACACTAACTTAGGTAACGTACAGGAACCACCATCAGATACATACACATATACAGCAAGTCTGTTGGAGCTAGAACGCCTAATCGCTCCTAGTGGTACAGTAATCCCGGCAGAAGCCGCTAATATTGTCACGCCGCTAAAAGCAGCAGCATGGAAGAAAGCTCTTGCCACACATCCCGATCAGTCATTTGCAAAATACATAGTAGAGGGCATTACTCAGGGGTTTCACATTGGTTTCAATTGGTGGGCGTACAAGGCAAAAGGTGCCCAGACAAACATGCGGTCAGCTATGGAATATCCAGGCCCAGTCAACGACTATCTGAAGACTGAACTAGCTGCTGGCAGAATAGCAAAACTTGACAAAGAGACAAGGCACATGGTCATAGTCAATCGCGTTGGCGTTATTTAGAAGAAAGGGCAACCAGGGAAATGGCGGTTAATTACTGATTTATCGTTCCCACCAGGAAACAGCGTGAATGATGGGATTGATAAGAGATTGTGTACGATGCATTATGTGTCAGTTGACACAGCAGTGAAGCAGGTTATTAAACTGGGGCGAGGGGCTCAAATGGCAAAAATAGATATCAAGCATGCTTACAGGAATGTTCCAGTCCACCCAGAAGATCGCCCCTTATTAGGCATGCAATGGGAAGGGGAAGTGTTGGTAGACAAAACCCTTCCATTCGGACTCCGGTCAGCCCCCAAAATTTTCTGTGCACTGGCAGATGCCCTGGAATGGATTCTTGTAGCAGCCGGGGTGGAATGGTCTATCCACTACATCGATGACTTCCTCACTGCTGGCCCACACCAACTCAGGACAGTGTCAGACGCATCTCAATAGAATCATTGAGATCTGCCGAGAGCTAGGGTTCCCATTAAAGGACGAGAAAGTGGAGGGTCCAACCTGCACAATAACCTTTTTGGGAATAGTACTGGACTCAGTTAAGATGGAGATCAGGCTTCCGGAGGACAAGGCACAGGAATTAATAGCAACTCTAGAGCAATGGGCGGAAGTGTAGGAAAAGAGAACTTCTATCTCTGATTGGGAAGCTTGCACACGCTTGCAAAGTCGTTCGGGTGGGCCGTCTGTTCCTGCGACGAATGATTGAACTAGCTTCAAGGGCCAAACGGATTGACCACTGGGTTCATCTGAACATGGAGTTCCGCGCGGACCTAGGTTGGTGGAAGGCCTTTCTTCCAGCTTGGAACAGGCGCTGCATGATGCAGTCAATAGACTTTGCAACCGCCCCAGATATAACCATGTTTTCTGATGCCTCCGGGGGGTGGGGCTGTGGTGCTATTTGGGATGGGCACTGGCTTCAATGGGAATGGGAGGGGAAATGGACGAAGCAACAGATTGCCATTAAGGAATTAGTCCCGATTGTAATCGCATGTGCTATCTGGGGTGGCCAGTGGCGAAACAAACTGGTCCTGGCAAGATCAGACAATATGGCAGTAGTTCAGGTGATTACATCCCTATTGAGCAAAGTGCCCACAATTATGCATCTACTTAGAGCTTTGTTCTTTTACATGGCACTGTTTAATATTAAAATCAGGGCCGAGCATATACCGGGAATACAGAACATTGTGGCTGACAGTATTTCCCGTAATCAAATGCAGGTTTTCCGAGGAGCGGCTCCCCATGCAGACAATTTGCCAACGCCAATCCCATCGGCACTCAAGGTTCTCCTCACGCTGGACTGCCATGCCTGGCTATTACCCGCCTGGAAGGGGTTGCTGCGGGCCTCGTCAGCGACAGTCTAGCAAGGAGCTCACAGAAGTCATACAGTGCAGCCCAGAATGCCTTTATCCAGTTTTGCCGAGCACTCCAACTACCAGCATTGCCTACGACAGAACGGGTCCTAATCCTGTATGTAGCAGACTTATCACAAAGAGTGTGATATTCTACAGCTAGGTCTTACCTAGCAGCCATACGGCACCTACATTTGTCCTCGGGACTGCAAGACCCTCTCATTAATGCAGAACGCCTTGGTCTAGCGCTCCGGGGTTTCCGCCAAAGGAAGCCTAGAGCAACTGACCTGCGCCTTCCTATCACCCCTCTTCTGCTGCAGACAATTGGGAATTCACTCACCCAGAGGCAAGATCATTATGAGCAGCTGCTATTATGGGCAGCCTGTTGCCTGGGTTTTTTTGCATTTCTGCGGTCAGGTGAACTGACAACCACAGATGGCAGGGCTTTCAACCCCACAACCCAACTGACGCCTATGGACATATCGTTTGATAGCATAAACAACCCATCAATGCTAAAAGTGAGGCTAAAGTCCTCGAAGACAGACCAGACACGGCAAGGCACGGATATATATGTGGGAAGGACACACAATCATCTCTGTCCAGTTGTAGCGATGATTCTGTACCTAGCGGTCAGGGGCATCGACAACGGTCCCCTGTTCCGGTTCAGGGATGGAACACCACTTACGAGACAGGTATTCGTGGGAAAGGTGAAGGCAGCGCTGACGCAGGCGGGGGTGGATTCCTCACACTACTCAGGCCACTCCTTCAGGATTGGCGCAGCTACAACAGCAGCGGCATGCGGCATAAGCGACGCCACAATTCAGTTGCTAGGGCGATAGAAGAGCGACTGTTACACCAGGTATATAAGACCATCTTATCACCAACTAGCGAAGACTGCTCACCAACTGGCCAGACAATAATATACATTCATGGATAACCATAACAAACTCCTGCACAACACCCATCCTCATGCTAATCTTGTTTAGCGTTCATTTGTGTACTCATATGCTTGGCATTTTCTCAGTCACCAAATACCTGTATTTCATGCCATTGATTCATGACTCTAACTTCAGGATTAACTTCTTGCAACCCATGAGCGTGCGAGGGGGGGGGGGGGGGGAATAAATAGAGATTTTGGAGGTAGGGATAGAATCTGGGGGCTACCCCAAAATATAGCATATACTAATAAGGGCCAGACAAGTGATGGTATGGTGGCTGCGTCACCAAAGATAGGGCGGACAGCGTCAACCCAGTTAGGCTAGGGTGACAGCGTCACCAACAAAGGGCAGACAGCGTCAGCCCAGCCAGGCAAGAGTGACAGCGTCACCAAATAGAGGGCAGACAGCGTCAGCCTGGTTAGGCGCAGGTGACAGCATCACCACGCGGGGCAGACAGCATCTGCCCAGACGAAGCCAAAGACAGTGTCACCTGGAGAAATACAACAGGAGACATACCATTGCAAGGTAATATACCTCAGAAAGCAACGCCCATTAGTAGGCGTTGCCATGCGGGAGGAGCTTTGCTATCCAAGCTCCTCCCTTGCAAGGGCAGCCGGCGCCCCTCACCTACTCCCAAATATATTAAGTATGAGTGACCTGAGATAATTGTTTTGTGGGTGCAGTTAAACTCAAAATCTTATGGGAGCTCCACTTCTATTCGAGTTAATGGCGGTGGTAAGTTAATGCGCTATTTGTCACAGTTGTCAGCCCTACTCCACAGTATTTACTTAAAAATGCATTGTCCACTAGACGAACCACGAAGGTAAGTCTTGGGTAGGTATGTTTAGTTGTGTGAAAGTATTGTGCGTTACAACTACTATTAAGAATATCACAAAGAAAATTTTAAATAACGTGATTTGATTTTGATGCTTCTTTTTCAATTAAAATTGTTGCGGTAGCGGTTACTATGACATTGAAACCCCTTTACCTCATAACTAATTTAAAAACTCGACTTTATTTTAATAGTGAACGGGACTGCTTAGCAAGTGGAAGGATTTATCCCGGTGAAGTATTCAAGACCTCGAACAAACGGGCTCGTAGCCAACCTGACCGAGGCAAGACTCACTATAGTATGTCCAAGTTGAGTTGGCGCGGTAAAAAGCGTTAATAACTTTTGAACGGAAGTAGCTACGCTTCCGGGGTTTGTACTATTCGAAAGCTCGTGCCGAAGCGGTCTAGAAAATTCCCTTTAAAAACTTCTGAGCCAGCGGGAAAGTGCAGTTTCAAAACTCAATAGAAAAATCTATGGGAATAAATAAAACCACACGTTTCCCGCGCTACACGCGGCAGGATTTAGTCACGCGCTCAAACCGGGCCAAACACGTGCGCAGTACCTCAGAGACAATTGTAAACAAAAAGCAGTCGTAGTTTGGTGACTTCGTTTCTACCCTTCTGCTTGACATTCTGGTTCATTTTAGGCTCAGGAATTTGTTGCTATTCAAGGCTACTTAACAAGAGCAGTACGTTTGTATCACGGGTTGCTTGTCCACTCAGATTTTCTTACCCGTTTAAATAGGGCCTATTTATTTAGAAACTCAGCCAATTTACTGTTTGCCGACCAAGATAATAAGATATACAATTCATCATAGACTCTATATGCCACTATTAATGCTTTAGCTGTCCATTACTCCTCATGTCTATATAGGTACAGTTCTCTATGGTTATAGTGATGCTATTTACCACCCTCCAAATTCAACTGCTGCTTGTATCTACCACAATTTCAAGTCATCATAAAATTATATAATATATTGTACATGTCATTATAAAATTATATTAATTGTCTTTTTTTTTGTATAATTTAAAAAAAATTGAAATTTAACAAGTAGATAGAAAATATAGTAAAATCATGAATAAAATGATATGAATGATTCAGTGTGAAGGACAAAGTAATACTGGAATGTGTGTGGCCATAGCTAAAGTGTAGGTGATGTGCTGGATTTTTCACATTACTATTGAGTACTTCAGAAATTCGTCACACCAAGAAAGTAAGAATAGAGTTTAAATACACGCTTAAGCACACAACAATCAGACTTACTTGAGGAGGCATTCAGCCGCGGTCCTGTGCTTCTTTCCTCTAAGTTTTGTAGCTCCAGATAACCCTCCGCAACCTTCAACCAGTTTTAGCGCACAACTAGAAGCTCCTACAAACTATAAACTACGAGTTAGATACAACTGGGCATATATTGAATACAGCCGCGGAAGAAACTGACATAGCTTCTTTTTCTTTTCAACAAGTAAACTTACGGTAATAATGCGCACCTTGGACCCGCCCGGTTTTTACTGTGGGCGTCGACGTTTTCGCGCGTTTGAGCTACTACTGCCATGTGACCTTAATTGGTCTCCGGTTTCCGCCAAGTGCATTCCTCGTTTGCCACATTTGTGGTCGCGCCAACTCAACGTGGACATACTATAGCAAGTGTTTGAACGACGAAGTCCTAAGTAAAGGGCGTGATCTTCTAAGAACGAGTCCCCGCCTCTTTCCCAACCAATACGTAGGCAAGAGGTCGTAAATCTCTGCTGCCGTATAGTCAAACTTAGACCCTTCTTTGATACTGTCTTGCCTACGAGACAGTATAGCCAATGTATACCCTGATTGTAAAGGAATAACAAGATTAATAAATAAGAAATAGTGAAATACCAATGTAGTTAAAGAAGATACAAAGTTTTGATATAGATGAGCTGCAAGTGAAGCACACAAGTAGTGAAATGAGTGAAAAGTTAATAATGAAACAAAACTAAAATGTCATAGCAATATAAACAAGTTTTGAAGAACGAGCGAACATCGACGAACTTCGACGAATGACGAACATCGACGAACTTCAACAGTAACAACGCTATTTGCAGGGGCGAAGGCTCAAGCCTGAACAAATAGCTTGAGTGTTAGTTGTTAAAATCAAATTTAACAATAGTGTAGTTTAAGGCTCGCTCGCCATTTGTACTCAAGCACACCACTAGTATACTTTAGCTTAGTTCATGCAAAAACGTAAATAGTAGTTGACCATTAATATACATAGAATTACTCTCTTACGAAATTTCATGAATAGTGACAACTTCTGTAGTATCCAATTTAAACCATTCTGACTACCTCAATTTCCAGTAACTGGTGAACAAGCTTGCAGTTCTACCAAAAAAAAACATAGCCAGAGTTATTTTTGTAATTTTAGCTAACAAATGGAACTACGTAATTATCTCAGCTTCTAAGTAATGGTGGCTTACTTGGTTTTAATATTTAGCCACTCTGCATAACAGTGGCACTTGACAACCAACCAGCGGCATTTGGCAGAGCCGAAAAACGACGAGGCTTTTCAAATTACGTTTGGTAAAGGGTTTCAATGCCATAATAACCGTTCGCAATAACTGTTGGGACTTGAAAAACAAGCGTTTCAAGGAATTATCTCACAATTTGGGGGCCAAGTTTCAAGTAAGACTTGCTTGAAGTTGTAGTATCAGAAGAAAGTGGGGTTAAACCTAAAAAGCCTAGTTTTTAGGAGAAAATAACAGGACCTGCGCGTTTAAAGGGAATGCGTCCATCCATACGTATGTAGCTTAATATACCCGATTTTGCATTATCCACCCCTAACACTGTCTCGCACGCTCCGCTCGCTCGCGGACAAACAAACATCCCCAATTTTCAATTGTGTTACCCCTGAGAGTGTCTCACTCGCTTCATCGCTGCCAAATGATGTGCTTGAGCACAAATGGGAGGAAGCCTAAAACTACACTATTGTTATATGATTGATTTTAACTTCTAACACTCAAAAGCTATTTAAAATAACTCGAATTTTTTAATCAGCTTATACTGTAAAGGGACTTAAATTCTAAAGTAACCACTTACAGCAATTGTTTGAATTTTTTTAAAAAAGCCAAACAATAAAACGTTTTCTTTGTGATATTCTTCTAAGTAGAAGCTGTAACCCACAATACTTTCACACAACTGGACATACACAAGACTAACCTACTTGGTTAGTCTAGAGGACTATACATTTTCAAGTAAATACTGTTGCTATGACTTATAACCATGACAAAGAGGCACTGAATTTACCACTACCACTACTAACTCAAATAAAAATCCAGCAGGTTTTCATGTATTGACTGCACCCACAAAAAGAATTCAAAAGGATAAACAATTCAATTTCTATTGAGCTACCCCAGGTAGTGTCTCACTCCACCGCTTGCTCCCAATAAGTATATTTATGTGTGTGCCATTTGTGTGTGCCATTTATGCGTGTGCTGTGTATAGTGTACTAACGGTTAAAGCAAGAATTTGTGGAATTATCGCTGATTACTGCCTCCAACTTAGCCCAGGCAGAGAGGATTATCTTGTGATGGTGCCAAAATTTGCCTTGGTCTAACTATTTATAAATTCGACCAGTGTAAAATATATAATATATGTAAAAGAGATATAGTTTCTTGAGGGAAGAATATGTCCATTTAATGCAAAAAGGTGGCTCAATAATACTGACACAAAGAAAAGCATGTATATATACACACACACACACACACACACACACACAACTTTATGTCTCACCCATGTGCACCATAAGTAAGTGGGTTTTCAATTATTTTTTATCTGTACCTTTATTTAACACAACAAGTTTTGCATAAGCCCGAAAAAAGGCCTTCTTGTGTAGATATTTTCCAAGACAGGTATATATCCCACTATTAGATATGTCAACATTGTGTAAGGCCAGTTTATAAATTGTGGAATTTTTGGAAAACTTAAATGAATTCTTTTCAATAGTGTGACCATCAAACGACCAAATAACTGGAGAAGCAGATACACATGTGAAGTCTATCCTATCTCCTTGAAGTAATTCCATGTATTTAGGAAATATACTTGAATAATTACCTCAAAACAAACAAAATATTCATATAGTAGTAAATAAGATTAATAATGATTAGCACTAAATATTTGGTTTATTTTTTAATTAATAATACTAATAATAATAACAATAATAGAAACCTTTAATTGAATTGGTTACTGAAAGAATAACACCTAGTTCAATCTGAATTAATAAAAAACCCATTGACAAACAAATAAGATGAGACTATTTCAGGACACTTAGCGTGGGGAGTGATTCTGAAGTAGTTAATGTACTTTTTTATGAAAATTAGGTTAAGCACCGATTATAGAGTGATAATTAACTGTAATTAAAGAGGGATCTTCGTAAAATAGGTCTGGTCGGCATTAAGTAGTGTTGTACAGATTTATTAGTTATCTATCAGAACTAGGCTATCAAAAGCTGCAGAAAATTGTGGGAAGAAACTGCTAAAACACCAAAACCAGCCAATGTTAATTACGATCCAACCGTATTGACGGGGTGTGTGGTTGGATAACGATTAATTGCATAGTAGCCGCCCTTTTTCAGAGTGAGTCCTCTTTTTAGTTATTCACTTCATCGTTAATTGAGGGAAAAGATCAGCAACCAACATTTACATATATCCTGGTCACAGTTTTACCCCTTCAACGTTTTTCTTCAACACAGTTTTTCTTGGCACAGTTTTTCTACGACACAGTTTTTCTTCGACACAGTTTTTCTTGACACAGTTTTTCTACGACACAGTTTTTCTTCGACACAGTTTTTCTTGACACAGTTTTTCTACGACACAGTTTTTCTTCGACGCAGTTTTTCTTCAGCTCAAGTTTTCTTCGTTCAAAGTCGCTTCATTTTTCAGGGTCACTGTTTACCTACCTCACTGTTTACCAGGTAACTGTTTACCAACAAGCAGTGGAGGGGGGGGGGGTCCACATTGGGAATGAACTTGAGCCAGACTTGAGCATTATATACACCTAATACCGTATAGCTCGCTCAGCTCCCCAACAACTATCCCCGATTTTCAATTAACTTACCCCTGATAGTGTTTCGTTCACTTGGCTCCCTCCCAACAACGAGGGGCTAGAGACTGCTATCTTTTCCAGCACTCTCAGTGGGAACAATTAACACCTAATACTTATTATTTATTTATATTATATATTTAGCTACTTTGTCTTGTTTGACTATTTTATTATTGTTTTTGTTATTATTATTGATGTTATTATTTATTCAGCGAAGCGAGCGTAGGGAGCAGAGCTAACTCTCTAATGAGTTCGCGATATATATATATATATTTAGGTCCAGAAATTGTTTTTGTTCTTGCGTGGGCGTACGTGTGTACCCTTTTTGCTACGAGCTTGCGCGGGCCGAGTAACCTTCTTAGCAACATTTTGTTTTGTATACCCAGTAGACAAAACGTTAGAAACGCTCGGTCAAGAGCTTTGAGGGCGTTCGAAACTCCTGAAGAAAAATCAGTAAAGAGAGCGATAAGAAATGAAAAAGACAGGGCAAAGAGGAGGAGAGCTAAAGCGAAACAAAAGCAGGTAGCAAAGTAAAGAATCTGACAGTATTTTGTAGTCACACCAAGCATGCATGGAATAGCTGCAATAACAGGGAACACATGCATCGCTCCCTTCGCTATTTTGTGCTATTAGAGCACATCACTAGTTTATTTAATTGGCGAGCGTAGCGAGCGAGACAGTATTAGGGGAGTATATGTTATTTGTATGTGTGTATGGATGGTACGTATGCCCTTTAAATGCGCGCGAGAGAAACTTTTTTTCTCCAAAACAACACGGCTTTTTAGGCTTGACCCCAGTTTATTCTGAAACTACAGCATTAAGCAAGCCTTGCTTTATACTTAAGTGAAGAAGTGTGAGAAAATTCTTGCGAAAACGCTTGCTTTTCAAGAAACAAAAAGTTTATTCGACGGTTACTATAGCATTGAAGACCCTTTTCCAGACTTAATTTCAAAACTTCTCCGTTTTAGGGGGATACGGAGAGCCCGTTGTTGGTTGTCAAGAGCCATTATTGGTAGTCTGAATGCCATAGTATTAATGCTAAGGAAGCTACTACTACTCAAGGAAGCTAAGGTAAGTACTTAATTCCATATTTGTTAGCTAAATATGAAAAAATAACTCTGGCCTTTCGTTTTTTTAACTAACAGCTTGTCAACAGTGACTGATTTATTCAAAAAGTCCAGAATGGCTCATATTTGGTACTACAAAAGTTACCACTGCTCAAGAAAATGAGGTAAGAAATTTTGTATTTGTGTGCTAAAATTGATTGTCATTTGTTTTTGTAGCTGAGAGCTTGTTGTCAAAAATTCAGGTAATTCAGATAGTCAAAGTAACTTAAATTTGATACTACAGAAGTTATCAATACTCAGGAAATTGAGGTAAGTAGTAGTTCCATATTTGTTAACACTGGTTTATTTTGGTAATTGAGATTATCAGAATGGCAGATGTTTGATACTACAAAAGTTACCATTAATCAGGTAAGAGAGTAATTTTGCATTTGTTTGCTGAAATAAAACGTCATAACTGCTATTATAGTGTTTGCATGAACTAAGCTAAAACACAATAACAATGCTTAGTTTTATGTTACCTAACTATCAAGTTCGCTCGCCATTTGTGCTCAAGCACACCACTAGTTGACGAAGGAGCGAAGCGAGCGAGAAACTCTCAGGGTTAACCCAATCGAGATTTCGCTATTTATTTATTTATTTATCTGTTGATGGGGTACGCAAGACTTCTGTTTTAGCCCCGCTTCTAAGGACGTAATTAGGTAAAGTGTTTCTAAAATATATAACAACGCTCGGAAAATTCTCCTGCTGTTCCGGTGAGGAAAAAAGATTAAAAAGTTAGTTCTCTTTTTAATTGTCGCAGTAGAACTGTGCTAGCTATAGCTAGAGTTGTTGGTGTTCTTCATACTTTTAATACATTTCCTATGGTGTTTAGTTATAATACATTTCCTATGGTGTTCAGTTATAATACATTTCCTATGGTGTTCAGTTATAAAACATTTCCTATGGTGTTCAGTTATAATACATTTCCTATGGTGTTCAGTTATAATACATTTCCTATTGTGTTCAGTTATAATACATTTCCTATGGTGTTCAGTATAATACATTTCCTATGGTGTTCAGTTTTTTCAGTTATCTGAACACCTCTCGCTCCAACCTCAACCAAACTTCACTAAACGGAATCCTTAGTAGCTTGAGTGTTAGAAGTAAAAATCAATCATTTAACAATAGTGTAGTTTTAGGCTCGCTAGCCATTTATGCTCAAGCACATCACTAGTATTTATATGTGTAAGGATGGTACGTATGCCACTAAAATGCGCGCGGTGAACTTTTTTCTCCAAAAAAACACGTCTTTTTAGGCTTGACCCCAGTTTATTCTGAAACTACAGCATCAAGCAAGCCTTACTTTATACTTAAGTGAAGAAGTGTGAGAAAATTCCTGCGAAAACGCTTGCATTTCAAGAAACAAAAAGTTGCTGCACCTGTTACTATGGCATTGAAATCCCTTTACCAGATTTAAATTCAAAACTTCGCCTTTTTTCCGGCTAAGTGCGGCTTGTTAGTTGTCTAGAGCCACCTGTAGTCAGTACTAAGAGAGCTATCACTACTTCTGAAAAACATATGTAAGCACATCTTTTTTTTTTTCTTTTTTTTCTTTCTTTTTTTTTGTAATATGAGCTTGCTGTCAAGAGTTGCTACTGGTAATTCACATTGTCAAAATGGCTTTTAAGTGCCAATTATTGCGAGTGTTTGTTAAAATTACTTTGAAACACTTTACCATAATACATTTTTTGTGTTATTAACTGTTACAGTGAATGTTTACTTTACCTAATATTTAAATTGCTGAGCATAAAAGCTGTTGTCGGTGACTATGAAAATTAGTTCTGTGGTTGTACCGATTACTAAGTTATTTAATTCTTTTCAGAATAAATGTCTTCATCTGTACAGTTCTATTTTGAGCCATGGAGCTACCACAACCTGAAATATCTTCTACTGCAGTGCTGGGAGTTCATGAGTGTTAGGCTTGATAAAAAAAACGTAGTGGATGCAGCCGGCACCGGTAGCTAGCATTTTGACCTTAGAATACCAGTCCCGGTAAAAGATCGTCAATATTCAAAGCTACCGGAAGTACAGCATGGCATTGACTTTCTCTTTGGGAGAAGCGTTTGACAGTTTTGAAAATTTGGAAAAGAAGACTGATGATTTTAAGAAGGCGAATTATGTTGAATTATAAAGGGAAGCAAAAACTGCAAAGAAAAGAGTGGAGAAATACCTTAAACCAGAATTAAAATATTATGAGCTAAAGTATTGCTGTATTAATGGAGGCCGAGCTTTTAAGCCAAAAGGAAAAGGTGTTAGAGTCACCCAGTGAGTTAAGCTGCTAGCTAACTCTCCCTACTTAGGTTTTAGGAAAGGGGGAGTGAGGGAAGAGGTTACTGTGGGTGTGGCCACAATAAGAAAGAAAGAGAAGAAGTGAAAAGAAAGAAAAGCAAGAGGAACCTATTTATATGTGTGTGTCATTAGTCATGTAAATTATTATTTTATTATTAGCAGCTTGTTGAGTCGGTGTGTCAGTTTGTGTGTGTATTTATTTCGGTTGTGCCCCGGATGTCCGGTGGATCATGTTTTCACTGTATACGCGTGTGCGTGGCCAAAACGGACATTAACACGTTGCACTGGTTTAGCTCCTGCTGCGGCTTCCTCTGGATCCGGGCATCCAGGAGTCGCCACTGCTCTGGGCTGTGTGTGTGCCGGGTGGTACCGAAGGTCGGGCTCGCCGCTGTGGTTTGAGAGGCGGGGTTTGGGGTTAGCCCCTCCGCCTGGCCAATTACTTCTTACTTGCACCAGCTGCTGGTGCCAAATAAAAGCCTCCCACACGAGCCCCTACCTGGTACAAGTCACACCGAGGCGAAACCCTAGGTCTGTTCCACCAAGGTGGAGAGATCCCCCTATGATACCCCTAACCCCCTACCTCGCCCCTGATGAAACTGAGTTGTGGTGGGTGGGAGACAAGATTTGTTGTCCCTGCTGCCACTATACGAGTTTGCTGGCCTGGCTCTGCTTGTCTGTGAAAACTGCTAGCACGTGGTCCCTTGACTTCGCGCCTCAACTTATATATAATGTAGTTCTTGAGAGTCATAGTGACGTGGTTAGGTAATTCTGTTGATTAGCTGTTTAATTTTGGACTACACGCGTCAAGTAAACTTTTAATTTTTTACGACGTTTCGACCAAATTGCTGGTCTTCTTCAGGTACAAGAAAAAACAAAAAAGTGAAATGAGTGGTTGAGTGACTCAGTAAAATAGGTGACTGGTTTGGCTAGGGGTGCTAAAAGGTGTTGATTGGCAGTCTAAAGGATTGGGGATAAGGAACAAAGGGAGAAAGAATAAAGGATAAAGAACTAAGGATGAAAGAAAGTGAATGGAAATGATGAAAGGATGAAGAACGAGGAGGAAGAAAGGAATGATAACTTGATAATTTAGTAAAATTAGCAGCCAATAAACAATAATGTTTATATGTTATTGTTTATTAGCTGCTAATTTTACTTAATAATTCCTTTCTTCCTCCTAGTTCTTCATCCTTTCATCATTTCCATTCACTTTCTTTCATCCTTAGTTCTTTATCCTTTATTCTTTCTCCCTTTGTTCCTTATCCCCAATCCTTTAGACTGCCAATCAACACCTTTTAGCACCCCTAGCCAAACCAGTCACCTATTTTACTGAGTCACTCAACCACTCATTCACTTTTTTGTTTTTTCTTGTACCTGAAGAAGACCAGCAATTTGGTCGAAACGTCGTAAAAAAATTAAAAGTTTACTTGACGTGTGTAGTCCAAAATTAAACAGCTAATCAACAGAACTTATATATACTTTGTTGTCCCTTACCCACTATCCTTCCACATTTGGGCCACTCCTATCTGCATGGCCCGGTCGCTCCCAATACCGATGTTAACCCCGGTTAACTAGAATATTAACCTCTATTTAACACATTGCACTGGTTTAGCTCCTGCTGCGGCTTCCTCTGGATCCGGGCGTCCAGGAGTCGCCACTGCTCTGGGCTGTGTGTGTGCCTGGGGGTACCGAAGGTCGGGCTAACCGCTGTGGTTTGAGAGGCGGGGTTTGGGGTTACATTGGCCCCTCGGCCTGTCCAATTACTTCTTATTTGCACCAGCTGCTGGTGCCAAATAAAAGCCTCCATCCCCCAAACCATAGTACTCTCACACACCCCTATTCTCGCTACCACCCTCGATCCTACCCACTCTACACCTACTCCGCTTATCTACCCTCCCACCCTCTTTTCTTTTTCTTTTCTTTTTTTTTCTTTTTTTTTCTTCCACCCCATCATAATATCTTGAAACAACAATTAGGGGAAATATGACAATTGTACATAGTTAGCAGGTGCGTGCTTGGACCAGACATGGTAAATTCCAGCTATCGAGTACTGTCCCCTTTGCCGCTGGCCGCGATCTACCTTCGGCTCACCGTCTGCGAAGGTCCTGCGCTCCCTCCTGCCAGTTCCTTCGAGAATGCAACCAGCTGCTTCCTGGGAGTCCTCACATACAGCTGGTACGCCGAGCTCCGCCACCTGCCTAGCATCTTAATGTCCATGCCCTGCCTTGCTGCCGTCATGGCCGCTCCACTTCGGAAGCTGTGCCCGGAGTAGGCTCTGCTGTCCACTCCTGCCTTCTCAAGTGTTCGCTTCACCTCCGCCACCAGCCTTGGACTGGTCAGCGGGCTTCCGTCCTGGAACCTGAAGAAGGGACCGGGCCCATTGCCTCTGCTAACCATGAACGCCAGGATGGCCGCTACCGGGCACAGCTCGTTGTCTGTCTTGCCGATGAGGACATCCACCCCAACCCTGAAGGGGTCTGTTTTGGATGTTTTCAGCCTTACACGCAGCAGTGTAGGAGCCTGCCGGCTGTCCACGATTACGTCCTCAAAGGTTAGGTGTGTTTTCGGGCAGAACGAGCCTGCCGAAGGAACGGTGATCTCGCCTGACCGAAAAAACCCAAAGAAGTACATAGTTCAAGCCGCCCATAGCATCCCGCAGTCAGCCTGGTTGCCCTCGCCTTGCCAAACCTGTTTCAACCTCCGAAGCAGGGATGGCGTCACCGGAATCTTGGGTGACCGGCTCGACGACGTGGCGCTGGCCTGAACCAGCTAGATGCCTTTGGTTACTTGCTCCAGCTTTGGCATCTGGCATATTCCTGGGTCCCCCAAGCCCATTGCAATGTGGCCATGCCTGATCGCCGCCAAGTAACACCTAATTGATGTCACAGTCATATTCTCCCTGGCCAGCTGAGTGACGAAACGACACAGGAGCAGTTCTGATATCGGCAACGGGCTCAAGTTCGCCGCTCAGCAGAATCTCCTGTACCTCTCCTGCGCCGAGCCGTATACCCTCCCCGTAGAGCTTGCTATGCTGCTCTCACGGTAGCGCTCCACAGCTCTGTCCAGCTCGGGCAGGTCCAGTCCGGTCGCTTGATCAGCAGGATGTTCCAGCAGTGCCTCCGGGATGGCTGTTGGTTCTGCTGCCGCCTGTGGACACCAGTTACGAAATTTGTCCCACTCATTCCTCGAGAATGCGTCCGCCAGGACATTCTCTACCCCCCTAATGTGAGAGGCCACCAGTGCCACCTCAAATTCTGCTTGAACAAAGGCCAGGCACCTCGCCAAGTGCATGGCCTCTCTGTCCCTTGAGCTTCCCTTGCCTATGATTGACACCACCGCTGTGTTGTCACACCTGGCCAGCTCCGTCCGACCTCTCCATTTCCTGCCCCACAGCACCGTTGCTACGACAATTGGCACCAGCTCCTTAGCCGTAATGTGCCACTGCTCTGTCTGGCCTGCCCATGGTAGTTGGAACCGTCCCGCAGCCCCACCAGCCCGATGCGTCTGACACCAGCGTTATGGACGGGACCTCTGCCAGGCATACCCAAGAGGGGCCTGTCGGCTGGGTGTACAGACACTTGGCGGTAGTGTCCATCTTCGCCAGCAGTGCCCCACGCCCCAACCATGCCGCTAAACCTGTCACCTCGTCCAGTGTGACGTAAGACAGAGAGGCTAGCTCCTTGCTTATACAGTCGTTCACGCTGGCTCCCTCCGGTGCCGACAAGTTCAGGATCAGTCTGAACTTGCCCGGCCTGCTCTTCTTGGGGATGACACCAAATGGGCTGCAGTGAATGCCCAACGCCTTTGCCTGCTGGGGGGTGCCTGCCAGTGCCACCCTCCCCGCCTCTACTTCCCCGGCCAAGTATTCCTCCACAACGCTACTGTGCTCAGTAGCCGATGGCATGTTGGTGCCCTGCGTCCTCAGCGGGGCTCTAGTGTGGTCATAGCCCACCTTGAAGCCTTCATTTATGCCACGAAGGATCTCCCTGACCAACACTTGGTCGGGATGGCCTTCCAGTTCCTGTGCCCAAACGCCACTGTCCATGGTCACTCTTGTTAAGTTCTCTGGCAACAGCGGGCCTTCCCTCCCCGGACACTCCGCCAGCGCCTGTACCTGCCTGCCTTGTACCACATGATGTACATCATTGGCATCTGCAATTGACACAAACACACCCGCAACCTCATGAGCTTGGCAGTGATCAGCTAGCCACTAGCAATTGGCTCTCGCCTTGCCCCCCCTCCCCCCGCCCCTCTGATTCGCCAGCCTACCCCATCACTTGTCTCTGCCCTCAGCCTTGCTAGGGCTTCACTTGTCCTGTTGGTGCCCGCTCGGTCCCGCCTTGCACTTCGCAATTGGGTGTGGGCCTCTGCAGCTGCTGCACACATGCAAGTACCTGCATGCCTTGCCATGCCGGCAATCCCCATTGAAGCGATTATTCCAGCTGCCACTCCTTGCCTGGGGTAGGTTTGCCGCCCCTGGCCCTGTGCCCCATGGGCGCTTCCTTGCAGCATATGGGCACTCAGCCGACTGGTGGTCCAGGACCTGACACTTGCTACACCAGCTCTCCCTCGATGCTTCCTGCCCCGTGAAGCATTGGGCATACAGGCTGGGGTCCACTTTGGCCCACGGCAAGTCAGGGTTGCCAGCTGCATCCTAGTCTTTTGGAGATGGGATGAAGGCCTGCTCCTAGGTTGACCATAGGTGACCTTGCTTTGCCCCCACCCTCGGCCCCTGTGGGCCCTGGTCTAAGCACCATCCGACTACTTGGCTCCCTGCTTGCCTGAGCCAATCTCTTCCTCCTCCGCATCCAGCTCTCGGATCCCACAGCTCGCCAGCTCACTGTTGCTTGATAGCACACCAAAGCCACCTGTCCACCAAACAACAATAGTGACAGTCATGCTTGCACTGCCCTCGCACCTCGCCCACTTATACTACCCCCCCCCCCCCACTAGCCTTCCCACCTTCCCTCACCGGGCAAATGCCCATCCTCTACCCCTACTTACTTTCTCTCCCCCCTGTGCCAGCACAGCGATGCCTCTACTGGCGATTGGCTACTCGCACTTGCTCCCATGTCGAGCTCCTCTCTTTGCGCCCCCCCTGCTCCATGCTACTGTGCTCTTTCCCACTGCCAGCTGACTGTTCTCTGCCCATGGTCCAGCTCCCGCTATTCCCAACCACATGCTCTTGCCATGCTAGCGTGTTCCATGCCTGCTTCACCTTCTCCGCCTTCCGCCACCGCGACGAAACCCCTGTCATCATGTTCTCGCCTGCCACATGCTGGCAGCTCGCTGCCTCACATGCTCCCACCCTGCTCAGCCTGCCACCTGCTGGCAGTACGCTGCCTGCTGCCTCGGCGTCACTCTTGCCATGATAGTGCGCCCTGACCGCTCTCGGCCCCTGCTCGTCACTCTTTTGCCATGCTAGCATATACCATCCAGCCCCCTAGCCTCCTTACGGCTGCTAAGTCTCGCTGGTTTGCTCAAGCCTTCGCTCACTACGGCCTGCATGCCTATTGACCTCCACAAACCCCTCTGCTGAGCACACACTTGCACACGTGCCCCTGCCTCTCCTGCGCCAGCATCTACCCCCTATGAGGGAAGCGCATTCCTCTACCTGTACTCTTGCTTGTTCCCTGCCCACACGAGCTCTCCCACCCCCCTGCCTACCCCTATACTACACGACTACCCTATGGGGAAGGTCCCCTCACTAGCTCCCCATAAGTTCACAGCCGCGTGGCTGGAGAAGGGCTGGCTGAGGAGACCCCTCCCCCCTTGTTCCTAACCTATGCCCCTGTCTCACCTCCCACACTGCTTCCTCTCTGTGCCTCCTGAATCTTTCCGAACACCCCCGCAATAATGGCGTCCAGCGTCTTTGGATCCAAATTCATCGCTGCCACTATGGGTGCTGTCCCTGAACCTGAAGCTTCCTCACTCGCCATCTTACTCCAACTACTGATGCGCTTTAAAGTCTCGCTCGCTCGCCAATAACAAGACAAGATTTGTTGTCCCTGCTGCTACTATACGGGTTTGCTAGCCTGGCTCTGCTTGTTGGTGAAAACTGCTAGCACGTGGTCCCTTGACTTCACGCCTCAACTTATATATACTTTGTCGTCCCTTTCCCACTATCCTTCCACATTTGGGCCACTCCTACCTGCATGGCCCGGTCGCTCCCAGTGCCGATGTTAACCCCAGTTAACTAGAATATTAACCTCTATTAAAAGCCCGGCCACGCATGCGCATCATCTGTTCTCATCAACAGAATTAAAACTCTGAACTAAAAAGTGGTGTATTCGGATAGTGACTTCGCTGGTGGCAGCTACCGTCGAGGCTCACGACCTAGCTCATCATACCACACCTGGTGGCTAGCGGTGGTTGGAAGTTCCACAGTCTTGTCTGCGCAGCTCTGTCATTGTGCGTTGTACATTTCATCGCTGCGACACTTCCAGATTCGAGCCCGACCTCACGTTATCGTTATTGATCGCTGAACTATATTTATTTCCTTCATTCTGTTAAATTTCTTTGTAATCATTATATTTTATATTATTTGCTTGGATATATCCTTCCATTGTAAGTTCTAATTCATTGTGAGATAAGTTTTGTGGTATTTTTTTCCTTTTATTTGTGCTTATTGACGCTGTTTTGAACCAAAATTTTTATATCAAACTTTTGTGTCATTTTTTTTCTTTATTGTAATCATGTGTGACCAAGAGGACAATCACAACACGAGGAGCAAAAGTCAGAAGAAATCTCCTGCGCTGGAGGCAAACAGGGACGAGTCTGCGGCTGCATCACTAGAGGAGCGACCTAGTGCACCTGACATCTCACTCGCTCTCATCCTGCAACAAATGATGGAGCAACGTACTCTAGATGAAGAGAAGCACAAATCTGAAAAGCAACTCCATCAGCAGCAACTCACCTTGCTTCAGAAGCAAATAGAGAAGCTCTCTGATGCCAGGGCCATCTTCCGAAACCTCTCGCAAGGGTGCTAGCTTATCTGAAGACAAGTATTCTGACAAACAACAAAAACATATTCAATCGTTTCGAAGGATGAAACCAAATGAAGACCTCTTCTCTACTCTACAACGGTTTGAACGCTCCATGACCCTACAAGAAGTAGACTGGTACAAATGGGTCCCTGGGCTGGAATATGCTTTGGATGGTGTTCATTTAGAACGTTATTACTCTCATGTTGATACTTATAGAGGTGATTTTACTGGGCTTACTCATAAGTTGCTGTGTTTAGGTGGTTATCATAGAAATAATTGTTTGGACACCCTTTTTCAACCTTTCAATCCCAGTGGTACTTTAAGTTCTAATGCATGGGTTGCCCAGTATTCTCATAAATGCTACACTCTGTTAAGGCCCATACTTGGTGATTCTGAATTCTCAAATGATTCTCTCAGGCAACTCACCGACTCAATTTCTGCTGTTTTTCTTTTACATACTCTGAGCGATGAAGGTCGTGATTCTGTGCTCACTGGTGATTGCTCAGATTCTCATGCTATCATTCATAGTTTAGAGCGCTTTGTTGAAACCCACAGTTCTACTTGCTATAAGCATTTTCCTCGATCTTTCTCTGCAACTGAGCACAACTATTCTCATTCTAATCGTCGTGAATCTTACTCAAACTCGTACTCAAAGTCTTCTAACCAGCGTGACCATAGTGAATATCACTCTAGCGTCTCTTCTGAAAAACAAGAAAAGTTTGTGCCTACATGTCATCGTTGTGGAAAACTTGGGCATATTGCTCCTAATTGCTTTCAATCTTCCGGTCGTACTTTCTATTCTTCTCAATCCAAACAGTCAAATAACAGTAATCCTAACTCTAAACAACCATCATCCTCAGACCAATCCTCTAAGAAAGAAAAGAAGGTGAAGCGTGTAGTTAGTGATAGCGATGATAACACATCAATGTCAGACGAGCCAGACAATTTAGAGTATTCTAACAGGAGTCAGGGTAAACCTAAGCACATTAACCTGGTATTAGCTGGTACTGTATGTGATTCCCCTTGTCAATTTCAACTTGATTCAGGAGCTGATGTGTCTATTGTGTCAACAGATCTTGTTCCCCCTGACTGGCCTGTCCATTCTCACCTATCTATTAAGGGTATAGACAATATTTCTCAATCTGTGCCATGTTATGCCCTGCCTGTGGCAGTCAATGGTACGGACCTCACCCTTGTTCTTGCTGTACATGATAGCCTTGGTCCCAAAACTGTTTTATTAGGGGCAGATCTTGGTCTTGAATATTTTGTTCCTTTGTTTAAAGAAGCTACAGCCTGTACTGACTCTATTTGTGTCCATTTAACAAGAGCTCAAGCTGCTGCTCAGCAAACTGAAGAGCAAAAGTTACTTGCTCAACAGCAAGCTGATGGAGCAAACCCTACTAGTCTTGATAGTATTTCCACTCTTCCTCAAACTAACAACAACCCGTTTGCTCAGTCTTCTAATACACCTAATGTAATTTATGACTCTATCAATGCTCAATCTTCAAGTTCTGAACAATCGCCACTTCCTAACACTGGTTTAACTTCACAGTCTGATCTAGTGTCTGAGATTTCATCATCGTCTAGTGTTGCTAATGACTCTGAATCATACTCTTCATCAGTAGATAGCCCGCTGGAAAGCTTGTCAGCTACTGATTCTAGCGATGTAGCACCTACTTCTTTTGATACTATTTTATCTGAACAACCTATTTTTTCCATTCCTCAAATTGGTTTCAGTGGTGTATCTAAACGCGAACTTATAACAATGCAAGCACAAGATGATACATTACAATCAGTACAAACCAAGGCTCTTGATAATGACTTCCAGATTTATTATAAAGATGGTATCCTTTCCACCTATGCTTCCATTCATGGTGTAAATCATCCAGTCATTTTCTTACCGTCACCCCTCAGAAAGACAGTATTATCACTGGCCCATACATTTTCTGGACATTTTGGAAAAACACAACTAAGTCTTACATCAATAAGGTTTTTACTTGGCCAGGTATATCAGCTGATGTAAAGCAATTTGTTGAGTCATGTGTTGAGTGCCAGAAAAATACTAAATCTCACCCCCTGTAAGGCACCTTTGTGTGAACCTGAAGTTGTTTCTGAACGCTTTGAGCGTCTTGCTTTAGATATTGTGGGCCCATTGCCACGTTCTAAACAAGGTCTTAGATACATTCTCACCGCTATGGATTTAGCTAGTTCTTATCCATTTGCCTTTCCACTTCAGTCTATTACAGCTGAAGAAACTGCTGAGAAACTACTGCTATTAATAGCTGATTTTGGAATTCCATCAAGTATCCTGACAGATCAGGGTTCCAACTTTTTGTCTCATGTTTTTCGACAACATACCGACAAGCTAGGCATTATTGCTGTTAGGACATCTCCTTACCATCCCCAAACCAATGGGCAGTTAGAACGTTTCCATGGGACATTAAAGTCTGTCCTGAGAAAAAGTGCTGTGGATAAGAGAGATTGGCCAAAGATTTTAACATTAGCACTCTTTTGGCTAAGAAATATGCCACTATCCCGTCATGGTTATACCCCATACGAGCTCCACTACGGACGCTCTAAACCTCATATACTTGATACACTTAGATCTTTCTGGACTGATTCTACTCCACATAACATATCAGTGAGTGATTTCATGGTGTCTTTACAGCAAGATATTGAAACAACTTTACGTGTTCTCAAATCGAAAGATCGTGTTGTACAGGAAAGACATAAATCTGATCATAATAAGTTGCGTTCATTCAAATCACAGGATCTTGTTCTGATGAAAATTCCTAGTCTTGGCCCTACATTGTCTACTAGTTGGGAAGGTCCATATGTAATCAAAGAAAAAATATCTGAAGTTAACTACCGAATTTGTCCCAAAGATAAACTAAATGCCAAGTCTAAGATTGTTCATGTCAATTTGCTCAAACCTTTTGTTGAAAATTTTGAATGTCATCGTGTTCTGTGTATTGTTGATTCTGAATCAGATGATGCTGCTATCAGTCACTCAATTAGTCTGTTAGCAGACCCAGATTTAACTGATGCTCAACATTCCGAGCTGCAAAGTATTCTCTCAAAATTTGATCATATCTTCTCTGACTCACCAGGTCATACCACATCTGCATCCCACTCTATTAATGTCACTCAAACAACCCCTTTGTGGTCACCTAATTACAGTTTGCCCATGGCAATTGAATCTGCCTTCAAGCAAGAGCTGGATAATCTGCTAGAGTGTGGGATTATTGTTCCTAGTGACAGTCCTTGGTCATTTCCCCCAATTCCAGTCAGGAAGAAAGATGGTACGATCCGTATTGTGGTAGATTACCGCCGACTCAACTCTATAACAGTTCCTCTTCCCTTTACCATGCCAACACCTGAGTCTATCGTTGCTAAGCTAGGTTCAGCTAAATACCTGTCAAAGATGGACCTGTGCAAAGGATTTCACCAAGTGCCCATGGATCCTGACAGCCTGGATTTCACTGCATTCTCATGCAAATGGGGAAAGTTTGCATACCAGCGTATGCCATTTGGTCTACGTAATGCCCCAGCAACCTTCCAGGTTTTGATGCAGAGAGTGTTTGCTGACTACACTGAATTTGTAGAACCGTACATAGATGATGTTGTTGTCTTTTCATCAAACTGGGTGGAACATCTGGAACACCTTTCCTTGGTATTACAACGTCTGGCTGATCACTCCCTTACAGTAAAGCCATCAAAATGCAAGTTTGGCAGCACTAAGTTTGAGGCTTAGGTTCACTATCTATTCCTGAATCTCGTGTGAAGCAATTTAAAGAACATCATCATATTCATCTTTTCTCAATTCTGTCTTGACGAAGACATCACCCAACAAAATAGTGTGGACACAAACTTTAACTGATTCCTTCAACTCAATTATATTTGTTCAATTGCTAACCATGCATGTTTGTGTGTTCCTTCTCCAAGTGATGTGTATTGTGTTGCATGTGATGCCTCCTCGCAAGGGGTAGGTGGAGCATTGCTTGTCTGTAGGGATGATGAACAGCTCCCAGTCTCCTTTTACTCCAGAAAGCTCTCTTCTGCTGAGCAGAAATACTTAGCTACAGAATTAGAAGCTCTTGCAGTGTTCGAAACTGTGCGGCACTTCAGATTTTACTTGCTGGGAAGAACCTTCACGTTGTATTCAGATCATAAGGCTCTAGTATGAACCTTTAGGAGACAAAGAGGCCAGACTGGATAACAAAAGGCAGCATTTGCAAGCTGAAATCGTTGAACACTCTCTTTCTAGATTAGAGCGAATGAGCACTCGTCAGCAAGAGCGTCTTGAAATAGAGACACCAGAACAGAGGTCTGCTAGACTAGCTAAGAAATATGTGTCTAAGCAGAATTCCAGTAGCCGACTCATTCCTTTGTTGAATGATGAATGTGTTAATGAAAAAGTTGAAAATTTCCATGAGGCAATGTCATCAATAGAGTCACCAATCTGCTCTATATGCTTGGAACATTTCCCAGGCACACAGATGGCAAGTAATTGTACTGAATGTCGGCGATGCTTCCGTGACAAGAAAATTCCCAAGTAATTTTCAGCTGAGAACAACATGAGTCCCGGGCCAGTGCCAACTGAATTACAGGTAAGTAAATACTTTATTATGATACAATAATTTTTTATACTAAACACACCATTTACATTAACAATTTTTTATTATTAATTAAGTCATGTTTTTTTTTCTTTTTTATGTGTGGTTACACTTACTTTATGTAACATTATTATTTTGCAGGGATTGTCACAAGTGGACGAAATGTTGATATCACTAGTGATTCCTATAATGTCTGTATATCGCCTACCTCATGGACAGTACGGCTACAAAGGTCATGTCATTAACCTACAGCAAGACATCACGGTCTTTGCCACCAGCCTGCCGAAAATTTCCAAGGAATTAGATATACTGATTGTGATGAAAAAGGGCTCAGACAATTTTCATCGAGATTTCTCACGTGGGGCCAGAAAATCACCTGCTCCCATAGGAAACAGAGTGGGAAAAGCACAGGACATGTAACCTTCCGTTACAAACTCATTCACCGGTGCATCAGCTCGAGGAGGCCAAGATACACTAGTTGAAGGCATTTTTTTCTGCTTTTCTTGAATTGAATGTTTGACTGTATCTAGTTCTGTCAACTTTGGAGCGGCCATGGGAATAAAAGATTCAGTATCATATCTTGTTCATCATGATTTTTTAGTAATGCACCATCTTCCTCATTGCAGGTAGAGGATTTAATACCGGAGTGGTTGGATAAATGTCCATCTTCTGGAAGTTCATTCAGGGCAGTGTAGTCAATGTTGACTTTGCGATAGTACTTGTTGTGCTGCTTCAACCATAGGAGTGCATTAAGCACAACTGCCCTTCTAACTTAGCGTGCAGTGACAGTAGGCAACTATTGTCATTAACAACTACCCTTAGGTTGAGGTTTTTGCCAATTTCAATTTTTTAATTAATGTCTTAGATTTTTAGCTATGGGGTGATTAATGTTTTGCCATAGGATTCAGATTTTTTGTTACTCTTTATTTATTAATTGTTGTTGTTTTTTGCATGAAGATTTTGCACTATAATTCTGATTGGATAACTGTTTTTATTTTTTGGAAAGGCATCAGACTAGTGAGACAATTCCTCATCTATCTTCTTTCCATCATGAATTGCTCCAACTCTCTTTTATTGTCTTAGTAGTTCCTATCAACAATGTAAGGGTAAATGTAAAAGTTAGAGTAACTATGGTTTGCAGTATATTATACTTGTTTGTAATAACAAAGGAAATTATCGTGTTGTCCTCCTTTTCTGTTGTGTGGACATTGAACCATTCATGTCATTGTGTGTGTCATCTTTGTGTAGTCAGCCCTGCTGACCTCAAGATTATGATTGTGTGTGTCATCCTTGTGTAGTCAGCCCTGCTGACCTCAAGATTATGATTGTGTGTGTCATCTTTGTGTAGTCAGCCCTGCTGACCTCAAGATTATGATTGTACGGCGCATGCTGCCATGGTGGTTCACCCCAGATTTTGTGCGTTTGTATGTTTTTTAAAAACTTTAGTCTTTAACATGATTTTTAATGAAAGAGTTGAGAACTATATAGAAAGTTTACATATAGCTAAGAACAGACTAGCTATTAACTTTTCAAGTTTATGATTGTACGGCGCATGCTGCCATGGTGGTTCACCCCAGATTTTGTGCGTTTGTATGTTTTTTAAAGACTTTAGTCTTTAACATGATTTTTAATGAAAGAGTTGAGAACTATATAGAAAGTTTACATATAGCTAAGAACAGACTAGCTATTAAATTGTATGCAGGTTTCCGTTAATTGAGGTGCTCAAGGAAAATGCCAATATCTAGTTCTCCTTTTTACCCAGCTAGCTTAATTCAATCAGTCACATTTTCTAAGCTTATTGTTTACATACTGTTGTATGCTTTATCTTTGGCATGGCAGTTGATGCAATGTGATGATACCACATACATTTAAATACTTTTTATTTTGGTTTCTTGCATTGTATAACATGATAAAATCATATAGAGCAGTTAACACTTGCCTTGTGATGGAAGTGTGAATATTCTGGAGCAACTGATCATAAAAACTGTGGTACTAAAATACCAAGACACACCCCAAATATATCATTTCTCACTTAATGCAACTATTTTCTCACTAATACTATCTATCAAGTCATTCTCAATCTATGTATAAAACACTGAAGTTTTAACTACTCAATATAGAGCTTCCACCTATAAATAAAGTAACTAAAACTGACAACTATTGAAGTTTTGATAATTTCCAGTGACACTACTTTATCATTGTAAAACAATTTTTCAGTTCAAACGTTTTCTTGAACTACACAACAGCATAGTACAGCTTAATTAAATATATATTAGTGACATTTGTTCGATTTTATCATCTTCCACCTGATATCCTTCATAATACCCTACAGCACTAATATCCTGCAGCTGCATCAGCATAGGGTAGGACAGAAAACTAGAATGCATTCAAACACACAAAATACTACACACACACACACACACTCATGAAAGAATATGTTACACTACAGGACACCTAGTCATCAAGCCAACCGTTGCTATTAAGTGAGTTGAGGTTGCTCTGGTGTACTTGATAAGAATAAATTGAGCACATCAAGTTATCTTGATGAATTTTCTATATAGAAAGGAATATCACACCTATAAAGTTAAGGAGATAGCTGGCAAAGAATTTCTTACATTTCCCTTTTGCAATGGATGAGTATCAATGAAGCATGTGACGTCAAGTCTATAGGAGTATTATGATCTAAACAATGATTAAATTTTAAAAATAGGACATAAATCAGTGTTTAAGTTCTGTTCTAATCAATCCTAACCATCATCAAAGCAAAAAAAAATGTGTCTTGAGATTAGATTTAACATCATCTTTAATATCTAATATTTGACATAAAGATGAAAAATTGATGCAATAAAATTGTAAACATTTCACATACCTGTCGAGTCCTGTGCCAACATTTTGTTATTTCCTTTTATCATATCGGTTTGAGTATGCCTTTTCGTCCAAATTTGGGTTTGTCTTTATAATAGTAACGCTCACCACAGTCCTGTGCTAAGCAACTGTCACACTCCCTGCATTTGTAACTGTGGTGGATTCAGGCCCTCCACTTTTGACAAATAGCTTTTCTTCAAGAGAGAAAAAAAAATCTGAACATGTTTTCTGGAATGTACAATGTGGTTGTCTACATTCTAGCATGTGTTATACTATGGGTGCCGATGATAAATTTGGCCCCTTCCCCATCCCACTTTTCAATTTTTTACTACTCAACTTCAGTGTGGTGCCAGACACTATATTTGGGATTCCAATAAACTAGAGAAGGGAAACTACTGAGAAGCTCTCGCAGTTCCTCTTAAATTTCTACTCAGGTGTAGCTCAGGACTAGCTAGCCCACTGTTGTGAGTTATGAACATTGAATTTAATTACCTATAATGTCATTCCATTTTTCTTATTGGCGCCCTTCATTGTCACATTATTCTCTGTATTGTGTGCTTATTTTTAGTTGTATAAAACTTTCTTAAGGTCCAAATAGTACATAATCTCTACACTCATCATTTGCATTAAGTGCATCAGCAATTGGATTTAACCAGCTATCACTTGACTACCATATGATGCTATGACTACAACATATGTAGTAAATATTAGTAATGGTTGTGGTTTAGCTCCAAGCGCCGTACCCCCCATTCCAAATTATCTTCCTACATCCCTGCTAATAAGAAATGCCATAAGCTTTATTTGTGCTACGTTTTTGCCATTAAGTTTAATGTTTTAACCAATGTGTGTGTTTAGAATAGAGTTTAGTTGTGCTTGTGAACATGTTTAGAATTGAGTGCTTAGTTGAGTTTGTGAGTGTTTACAATAATGTTTAATTGTGTTTGTGTGTGTCTAGAATGGAGTGTTTAATTGCATTGGTGTATGAGTTGGGAATGGAGTGTTTAATTGCATTGGTGTATGAGTTGGGAATAGAGTGTTACGTTTATTAGAACAGTGTATAATTGCTTGTTGATATACGTTATTTTTATGTGTCAATGTAGGTGAATCTCTTTTGAACATGATGTGTCTTAAATGGAGTTCATATCATGATATTCCTCCTATACGCATGTATTATTTAGAATTAGCTAAATAGTTTGATCCGTTTTATTACTTAGTTTTACAGAATTTGGTATATGCAATATAAAGAATGGATGCTACAAAAAATAGCATAGACAATGTTGGCACATTTAATCCCATTTGACCAAACCTAGGCCAGCTCCCTTTTTGAAATTTCTGGCTATAGGCCTGCTGACTGGATACTTGTGGCTATAGGCATGCTGACTGGATACTTGTGGCTATAGGCCTGCTGACTGGATACTTGTGGCTATAGGCATGCTGACTGGATACTTGTGGCTATAGGCCTGCTGACTGGATACTTGTGGCTATAGGCCTGCTGACTGGATACTTGTGGCTATAGGCATGCTGACTGGATACTTATGGCTATAGGCCTGCTGACTGGATATTTGTGGCTATAGGCCTGCTGACTGGATATTTGTGGCTATAGGCCTGCTAACTGGATACTTGTGGCTATAGGCCTGCTGACTGGATACTTGTGGCTATAGGCCTGCTGACTGGATATTTGTGGCTATAGGCCTGCTGACTGGATACTTGTGGCTATAGGCCTGCTGACTGGATACTTGTGGCTATAGGCCTGCTGACTGGATACTTGTGGCTATAGGCCTGCTGACTGGATACTTGTAGCTATAGGCCTGCTGACTGGATACTTGTGGCTATAGGCATGCTGACTGGATACTTGTAGCTATAGGCCTGCTGACTGGATACTTGTGGCTATAGGCCTGCTGACTGGATACTTGTGGCTATAGGCCTGCTGACTGGATACTTGTGGCTATAGGCCTGCTGACTGGATACTTGTGGCTATAGGCCTGCTGACTGGATACTTGTGGCTATAGGCCTGCTGACTGGATATTTGTGGCTATAGGCCTGCTGACTGGATATTTGTGGCTATAGGCCTGCTGACTGGATACTTGTGGCCATAGGCCTGCTGACTGAATACTTGTGGCTATAGGCCTGCTGACTGGATACTTGTGGCTATAGGCATGCTGACTGGATACTTATAGCTATAGGCCTGCTGACTGGATACTTGTGGCTATAGGCCTGCTGACTGGATACTTGTGGCTATAGGCCTGCTGACTGGATATTTGTGGCTATAGGCCTGCTGACTGGATACTTGTGGCTATAGGCCTGCTGACTGGATACTTGTGGCTATAGGCCTGCTGACTGGATACTTGTAGCTATAGGCCTGCTGACTGGATACTTGTGGCTATAGGCCTGCTGACTGGATACTTGTGGCTATAGGCCTGCTGACTGGATACTTGTGGCTATAGGCCTGCTGACTGGATACTTGTGGCTATAGGCCTGCTGACTGGATACTTGTGGCTATAGGCCTGCTGACTGGATACTTGTGGCTATAGGCCTGCTGACTGGATATTTGTGGCTATAGGCCTGCTGACTGGATATTTGTGGCTATAGGCCTGCTGACTGGATACTTGTGGCCATAGGCCTGCTGACTGAATACTTGTGGCTATAGGCCTGCTGACTGGATACTTGTGGCTATAGGCATGCTGACTGGATACTTATAGCTATAGGCCTGCTGACTGGATACTTGTGGCTATAGGCCTGCTGACTGGATACTTGTGGCTATAGGCCTGCTGACTGGATATTTGTGGCTATAGGCCTGCTGACTGGATACTTGTGGCTATAGGCCTGCTGACTGGATACTTGTGGCTATAGGGCTGCTGACTGGATACTTGTGGCTATAGGCCTGCTGACTGGATACTTGTAGCTATAGGCCTGCTGACTGGATACTTGTGGCTATAGGCCTGCTGACTGGATACTTGTGGCTATAGGCCTGCTGACTGGATACTTGTGGCTATAGGCCTGCTGACTGGATACTTGTGGCTATAGGCCTGCTGACTGGATACTTGTGGCTATAGGCCTGCTGACTGGATACTTGTGGCTATAGGCCTGCTGACTGGATACTTGTGGCTATAGGCCTGCTGACTGGATACTTGTGGCTATAGGCCTGCTGACTGGATACTTGTAGCTATAGGCCTGCTGACTGAATACTTGTGGCTATAGGCATGCTGACTGGATACTTGTAGCTATAGGCCTGCTGA